>Ga0116227_10003940_pt1 | contig 32570 bp, 29 predicted proteins | sample S1TSphgellanicum_FD_89693 | JGI IMG/M metagenome (GOLD analysis project Ga0116227, IMG submission 89693) | Host-associated microbial communities from peat moss isolated from Minnesota, USA - S1T2_Fb - Sphagnum magellanicum MG | ecosystem: Host-associated > Plants > Peat moss > Unclassified... | reverse complement strand
ATCAGCGCCAGTATCGGCGTCGTCGCCTCGCTCTATGGCTATGATAATACTGAGGCGATCCTGCGCGACGCCGATATCGCGATGTACCGCGCCAAGGGGAAGGGCAAGGCCTGCATCGTCACCTTTGAATCCTCCATGCGCGTGCAGGTGGAAACGCGGCTGCATATCGAAAACCGGCTGCGCGTCGCGCTCGTGAAGAACGAGTTCGAGCTGCATTACCAGCCGATCGTGAATCTGCGTACCGGCGCGCTCACCGCGCTGGAGGCGCTGGTGCGCTGGCGCGCGCCGGAAGGGCTGATCTATCCAGGCGCGTTCATCGACATTGCAGAGGAAACCGGGCTGATCGTGCCGCTAGGCAACTGGGTGTTCCACGAGGCTTGCGATGCCGCAAAACACTGGCACAACACGCTGCCGGGCCGCCCGAAGGTGAATATGAGCATCAACCTGTCGGCGCTGCAATTCGGTCAGGACGATCTCGTCGAGGTGCTGCAGGAATCCGTCCAGCGCTCGGCCGTCGCCCCGGAGACGATCACAATCGAAATCACCGAGCGTTCCACCATGGCCGATCCGGACCGCGCGCTGGCGATGCTAAAGCGTTTGAAGGCCATCGGCTTTCGCCTCGCGATCGATGATTTCGGCACCGGTTATTCCTCGCTCAGCTATCTGCACCGCTTCCCAATCGATATCTTGAAGGTCGACCGCTCGTTCATCTCCAATCTCGGTGATGCGAGAGATAACGGGAAGATCGTTGCCGCCATTCTGGCGCTGGCCGATAGCCTGGGGATTACCGTCGTGGCGGAAGGCGTGGAGACCGAGCACCAGCTCGACTGCCTGAAGCGCCTGGGCTGCAAATTCGCGCAGGGTTTTTATTTCGCCAAGCCCAAACCCTCGGCGCAGATCGAACCCCTGCTCCTGACCGACTTCCCGGACGTACCCAAAATCCCGGAAAATATGCTCGATGTGTTGAGCCTGGCCGAGACGTGATAGTGTAGGCCGCGCCGTGAAATCGGCCGGCAGGCGGTTGCGGAATCGAAGCTGCGGGACCAGTTGAGCGGCTGCGGCTCGCCGCGACGATATGCCGACGCATCAATCCCACGCGTGAATAAGGAAACCAGGAATGGCGGATCACGATAAACCCGTTTGGTTCATTACCGGCTGCTCCACCGGCTTCGGCCGGGAGCTGGCGCGGCTGCTGCTGGCGCAGGGCTACCGGGTCGCCGCCACGGCGCGCGATGCGGCCAGCCTTGCAGACCTGCAAGCGGGCAACCCGAATGCGCTGGCGCTCGCCCTGGATGTTACAAAATCTGAGGCGATCACGCAGGCCGTGCGCGCCGCAGAAGAAAAATTCGGCCGGATCGACGTGCTGGTGAACAATGCCGGCTATGGTTACCTCGCCGCCATCGAGGAAGGTGAGGATGAAGCCGTCCGCGCGATGTTCGAGACCAATCTGTTCGGTCTCATCGCCGTCACCAAGGCGGTGCTGCCCGGCATGCGCGCGCACCGCTCCGGCGCCATCGTCAACCTCTCCTCCATTGGCGGCCTGATTAGCTTTCCTGCCACTGGCTATTACAGCGCCACCAAATTCGCGGTCGAGGGGCTTTCCGGCTCGCTCGCACAGGAGCTGGCGCCGCTCGGCATCAAAGTAATGGTGGTGGAGCCCGGCCCCTTCCGGACGGATTTTGCAGGCCGTTCCATCGCCCAGTCCAACATCAAAATCGCGGATTACGCGCAAACGGCGGGTGCGCGCCGCGAGCAGACCGTCGCACGCTCCGGCAACCAGCAGGGCGACCCGGTGCGCGCCGCGCAGGCGATCATCGATGCGGTGAACGCGCCCAACACACCGCGCCATTTGCTGCTCGGCGCTCCGGCGCTGGACCTCGCCCGCAAGGACCTCGCAGCCAAAGCCCAGGAGTTCGACGAATGGGAGGCGGTGACCCTCGGCGCCGACTACCCAGACGCTGTTTCCAACTTCTAAACCGCCTGGAGGGATATTGTTTTGGCTGGACTCATTCGGTTCCACCCAAAATAATGAAATTGCTCGCACAAAATAAGTTGAGTGTGGTTTCACCTCGGGTGAAATCCCGCTTGGCACATATCGCCACCTGCGCATGGCGCGGGTATAATCACCAAATAACCGAAAAGGACCCGGACATGTCGCATGCGATGCAGTTCTATATCAACGGCGAATGGGTGGACCCGATTGTCCCCAAAGCCATCGATGTCATCGATCCTTCGACCGAAGAGGCCTACGCGAAAATTTCCATCGGCAGCAAGGCGGATGTGGATGTGGCCGTCGCCGCCGCGCGCAAGGCGTTCGAGACGTTCAGCCAGACCAGCAAGCAGGAGCGGCTCGAGCTGCTGAAGCGCATCCTCACCGCCTATAAGGCCCGTTATAACGAGGTGGCGGAGGCGATCAGCAAGGAAATGGGCGCGCCCACCGCGCTGGCGCATCAGGCGCAGGCCGCCATCGGCGTCGGGCACCTCACCCAGATGATCGCCGTGCTGGAAAACTTTGAATTTGAGTATTTGCAGGGCACCACCCTGATCGCGAAAGAGCCGATCGGCGTGGTCGGCATGATCACGCCGTGGAACTGGCCGATCAACCAGATCACCTGCAAGGTCTGCCCCGCCATCGCGGCCGGCTGCACCATGGTGCTGAAACCCTCGGAAATTGCGCCGATGGATGCGATCATCTTCGCCGAGGTGATGCATGAGGCCGGCGTACCGCCAGGCGTGTTCAACCTCGTGAACGGCGATGGCCCCGGCGTGGGCACGGCACTTTCCAGCCATCCGGATATCGACATGATTTCGTTTACCGGCTCATCGCGCGCCGGCGTGCTGATCGCGAAATCAGCGGCGGATACCATCAAGCGCGTGCATCAGGAGCTGGGCGGCAAATCCGCCAATATCCTGCTGGATGACGTGGATTTCGAGAAGGCTGTCAGCAAGGGCGTGCTGAACTGCTTCTCCAATAGCGGCCAATCCTGCAATGCCCCCACGCGGATGTTCGTGCCTGAGCGCGCCAACGAGGCCGCCATCGCCATCGCCAAAAAAGCCGCCGAAACCGTGCGCGTCGGCCCGCCGGCAGCGGATGGCACCACGATGGGCCCGGTCGTCTCCCAGGTGCAGTACGACAAAATCCAGAGCCTCATCCAGGCCGGGATCGACGAAGGTGCGACGCTCGTCACCGGCGGCACCGGGCGGCCGGAAGGGCTCAATCGCGGCTATTACGTGCGCCCGACGGTGTTCGCGAATGTCACGCCGGACATGCGGATCGCCAAGGAAGAAATCTTTGGCCCGGTCCTCTCGATCCTCACCTATAAGACCGAGGAAGAGGTGATCGCGGAGGCGAACAACACCGTTTACGGCCTGGCCTCCTACGTGCAATCGGCCGACCGCAAGCGCGCCCAGAACGTCGCTCGCCAGATGCGCACGGGCAATGTCTATATCAACTATCCGGGCGGGGACATGAACGCGCCGTTCGGCGGCTACAAACAGTCCGGCAATGGCCGCGAATGGGGCCAGTGGGGCCTTGAGGAATTCCTCGAAATCAAAGGCATTGTCGGCTACGAAGCCGCCTGACCGCCCCGCTCGCTCAAAGCCGCGATGGCTCAGCCTCGTGCAAAGACAAATACGCGCACGAAGCTGAGCCATTCATCGTTTCCCTAAAATTTTTACCACGGCTCCTTGCACCGTGCACCGGCCCCAGCCGGTTAGCCGCCCGTTAGCTTTTTCCCCTATCGCTGAACGCGCTGGCAAAAAGCGCAGGAATTTTGTGGATGGGCGGCAAAAACGCCGTCGGAAATTTGCGCGCTCTTTTGCATGGATTCAGTGTCTATGGCGGCTGTCTCCAACCTCACTCCGGCACAGATCGCGGCGCTACCGACGAGCACGATCGCCGCCCTCACCACCGCCAATGTCAGTCTGCTCACCACGGCGCAGCTGGCTGCACTCACCTCCGCCCAGCTGGCGGGACTTACCTCCGCGCAATTGGGCGCGCTTGGCAGCCCGGCCATTTCCGGCCTCGCCTCCGCAAATATTTCTGCGCTTGGCACGGCAGCACTCGGGGGCCTTACCTCTGCCAAAACGGGTGCGCTCAGTAGCGCGGATATTGCATCGCTCAGCCGAGCGCGCCTTCAGCGGCGAGGCCGAGCAGATAATGCGCGGCGGGTAGACCGGCAGCGGCGGCCCGGTGGAACTGGGTAAGCGCCTCCTGGAATGCTTCCTGCGTTCTGGCCCGCAACACCAGCGCGATCCCATAGCCCACCCGGCCTTGCGGGTGGTCCTGCGCGGCGGATTTTTGGTACCATTGCAAGGCTTCCTGCGGGTTTCACAGCGCCTTGGGCCCACAGGTGAGAATATAGGCAAGCATGGCCTGCCCGTCCCCTTTTTAATGAAGCATTGCAATATCGTGCCCGGGTTCCGTTATTCTTTATCGCGCTCTAAGCTCACGCATCAATCAGGAGAAGCATTCCATGACATTCGAGAATCCGCGCATCGCCGACCACCCGGCCAATCGTATCTTTCTGGACCGCTGGTCGCCTCGCGCCTTCACCGGCGAGGCAATTCCGCAATCGGTCCTGTTCACCATTTTGGAAGCTGCACGCTGGGCGCCTTCCTCCTACAACTCCCAGCCCTGGCGCTTTCTCTATGCCACGCGGGACAATGCGCATTGGGATAAGTTTCTCGGCCTGTTGAACGAGTTCAACCAGTCCTGGGCCAAAACCGGCTCGGCGATCGTTTTCGTGGTGTCCGAAACGACGATGGCGGTGCCGGGCAAGGATGCGCGCGTGCCCTCCCATAGCCATTCCTTCGATGCCGGCGCCGCCTGGGGGTATCTGGCGTTGCAAGCCTCGATGCTGGACTGGCACGCCCATGGCATGGTCGGGATCGAGATGGACCGCATTCGCACCGAGCTGAAGGTGCCGGAGGACTGCCGCATCGAGGCCGGGATCGTCATCGGCAAGCTCGGGCCGAAAACCCTGCTGCCAGAAGCCCTGCAAGCGCGTGAAGTGCCAAGCCCGCGTAAGCCGGTCGCGGAGATCGCCTTCGAAGGCGGGTTCTAAAATCAACCTGGGCAGGCCGGGTTCCCCCATGGCCTGCCCACGCAAAACCGGATAGACCGTTTCGCCTTGCCAAAAGATTCCCACCTGCCGGAGATTAAGCCGCCGAACCGGGGCGTTGTCATGTCCGGCGCGCTGCTTGCCATGTTGTTGGCTGCGCTCGATTCCAGCATCGTCAACACCGCATTGCCGCGCATGGCGGCGGATCTGGGCGGCTTGTCCCGCCTCTCCTGGGTCGTCACGGCCTTCATGCTCTCCTCCACCGTGACCTCGCCGCTCTACGGGAAGCTGTCGGACAGTTATGGCCGCCGCACGATGTTTTCGGTCTCCATCGTCATTTTCCTGCTCGGCTCCGTCCTCTGCGGCGCGGCGCGCGGCATGGATGCGCTGATCGGCTTCCGCGCGCTGCAAGGGCTGGGGGCGGGCGGGTTGCTCGTGCTGGCACAAGCCTCCATCGGAGACGTGATCTCCCCGCGCGACCGTCCGCGCTACCAGGGCCTTTTCGCCGGCACTTTCGCCCTGGCAAGCGCGGCCGGACCGCTGCTGGGCGGCATCATCACGCAGGCCCTCTCCTGGCGCTGGATTTTCTACGTCAACCTGCCCCTCGGCGCACTGGCCTTCGCGATGATCTGGCTCGGCCTGCAGCATGATGCGGCCCAGCGTGAGCCGGGCCGGGCCGGGCGAATCGACTATGCTGGAACCCTGCTGCTTACCTCTGCCACCGCCGCGCTGCTGCTGTTGCTGGACTGGGGCGGCGCGCAATTCGCCTGGATGTCGCTGCGCGCATGCGCGCTGGGCGCGCTCACGCTGATCGCCCTCGTGCTGTTTCTCTGGCGGGAATCCGTGGCGGCCGAACCCATCATCCGTCTTGCCTTATTCCGAAACAAAACCTTCGCCCGCGGTTCGGCCGTGGGTGGCATGGCAACCTTTGCCATGTTCGGCGCGCTCGTCTTCATGCCGCTCTATTTCCAGCTGGTTCTGGGCATGAGCCCGGCGGAATCCGGCTTCATGATTCTGCCGCAGGTCAGTTGCATGGTGCTCTCCTCCTTCCTCGGCGGGCGCATCGTCTCCCGCTACGGCCGCTACCGGCCGTTTTTGCTGGGGGGCATGGCGCTGGAGGCTGCCAGCCTCGCCACGTTGGCCGGGCTGGCTTTTGCCGGCGCTTCGCCGCTGGTGTTCGTTATCGTGCTGGCGCTGCTGGGCCTCGGCATGGGCATTTTCATGCCCAACCTCACCAACGCCATTCAGAACGCCGTGCCCCATGCGCAGCTCGGCGCCGCAACAGGTGCCATGGTCTTCATCCGCTCACTCGGCGGCGCGGTCGGCGTCGCCGCTTCCGGGGCGATCATGACGGCGCGCCTGTCCCACGCGCATCTGGGTGCCGGTTTCAGCGCCGCCTCCCTGCATAGCGCCACTGCGCTGGCTGGCCTCAGCCCAGCGCATCATGCCGCCATCGCATTTGCCTACCGTTCCGCGCTCGCAGGCAGTTTTTTGCTCAGCGGTATTGTGATGTCCTGCGGTTTTCTGCTGGTCCTCGGCCTGTCCGAAGTCCCGCTGCGCAATCAGGTCGGCGACAAACCTTAGCTCTCTGTCCGGCCGGCATCGCCGCTACTTCTTTTTCTTCTTCCGGGCCAGCCGTTCGGTGATCCGTTCCGCCACCACAAAGAGCGGTGCGATGAACAGCACGCCCACGAATGTCGCCAGCAGCATCCCGCCGAATACCGTGGTGCCGATGGACTCCCGCGCGCTCGCCCCGGCACCGGTCGCGATCACCAGCGGGATTACCCCGATGATGAAGGCGAGGGCTGTCATCATCACCGGGCGATAGCGCGTGCGCGCGCCATCCTCGGCCGCATCCGCGATGCTCACCCCGCCGCCCTCAAGCCTGTCCTTCGCAAATTCCACGATCAGAATCGCATTCTTCGCGGCCAAGCCGATCAGCAGCACCAGCCCTACCTGCCCATACACATCGAGCGGCATGCCGCGCAGCTTGATCCCCACCAGCCCGCCCAGCAGCGCAAATCCCACCGGTAGCATCACCGCGAAGGGCAGGAACCAACCCTCATACAGCGCGACCAGAAACAGAAAGGAGAATACGATAGCGGCAATAAACGCATCGCCCTCCTGGCCCGTCGCGAGCAACTCCTGATAGGTCAGCCCCGTCCATTCATAGCCGAACCCTTTCGGCAGATGCTTGTCTGCCGCCTGCTCAAGCGCGCTGATCGCCTGCCCATCGCTATACCCGGCAGCGGGCGAGGCGTTGATCAGCACGGCGGGGTATTCGTTGTACAACGTCAGCGCATCAGCCCCCTGCACGGATTTTATCGTCACCAGGCTGCTGAGCGGCACCTCGGCGCCGTTCGTGCTCTGCACGTATAATTCGTCAATATCCGCGATCTTGTCTCGGAACTGCTGGTCCGCTTGAACGATCACCTGAAATACGAAATTATCGTAGTTGAAATCGTTGACGAAATCCGAGCCCAGATAATCCTGCAGCGTCGTATAGACCAGCTGCGGCGAGACATCGAGCAGCTCCGCCCGTGCGGTATTCACCGTAACCTCAACCTGCGGCTGGTTGTTTGAGAAGCCCGAAAATACCGAGCCGAGCCGCTTGTCCTGGTTGGCGGCAAAAATCAGCGCGCGGGAGGCGGAAGCCAGCGCCTCCACATCCTGGCCGTTCTGCGCCTCCATCACGAAGTTGATCCCGCAGGTCGGGCTCACGCCGGGAATCACCGGTGGGTTGAAGGCGTTGATATTGGCCGAGGGAATTGCGTTCAGCTGCGGCTTCAGCCTTGCGATTAGCGCGGCGGCGGATTCCGCGCTGCCGCGCTCGTCCCAGGGCTGCAAAATCACGATGACCAGCGCGCCGCTCGCCTCCTGCGCGCTCACCACTGTGTTGAATCCCGCGACGCCGATGACATGCGCAACGCCGGGCGTTTTATGCAAAATCGTGTCGAGCTGGGCGATTACCGCGCTGGTGCGCGCGAGTGAGGCGCCATTCGGCAACTGCACATTCAGCTCGAAATACCCTTGATCTTCGGCCGGGAGAAAAGCCGCCGGGGTCAGGATGAAAACGAGATAAGTCAGCGCAAACGCCGCGACGATACCGGCCCCCGCGAGCCATAGCCGTGCAGAAAGCCAGCCCACCACATTGCCGTATTTATCGCGCGCGTATTCGAACCCCGTATTGAACCAGCGGAACACGGAAAATCGTACGCGCTCCGGGCGATGCAACATCAACGCACAAAGCGCCGGACTCAGTGTGAGCGCGTTGACCGCCGAGATCACCACGGAAACCGAAATCGTCACCGCGAACTGCTTGTACAATGCGCCGGTCAGCCCGGAGACAAACCCCACCGGTGCAAACACCGCCACCAGCACCAGCGTTGTTGCAATCACCGGCCCGGTGATCTCATCCATCGCCTTCTCGGTGGTCTGCGCCTCGCTCAGCTCAGGATTTTCCTCCAGATTCCGGGTCACATTCTCGACCACAACAATCGCATCATCCACCACCAGCGTAATTGCCAGCACGATTGCGAACAGGTCGATCGTGTTCGCGGAATAGCCCAGCAGATACAGCACGGCGAACACGCCGATGAGCGAGACCGGAATCGCAATCGTCGGGATCACGGTCGCCCGCCAATCCTGCAGGAACAGGAACACCACGCCCACCACCAGCACCAGCGTAATCACCAGCGTGCGCAAAATCTCCTCGATATCGGCGGATACGAATTTCGAGGCGTTATAGGCAACGGTATAAGAGAGTCCATGAGGAAACTGCTGCGCCAGCTTCGCCACGGTTTGCTGCACCTGGGTTGCGACTTGCAGGGCATTGGCCGTCGGCGATTGGTAAATCGCCAAGGTGGAGGCCGGGTACTGGTCGAGCGTCGAAGACGTCGTATAGGTCTGCGCCGCCAGCTCCACCCGCGCGATATCCGATAAATGGACGACGCCGCCGCTGGGATTCGTCTTGATGATGATATTCTTGAACTCATCCACGCTCGTCAGCTCGCCCGGCGCCAGCACGGTGAGCTGCTGCTCCTGGTCGCCCGCGACAGGCGGTTCGCCGATCTGCCCGGCGGAAACCTGCACATTCTGCGCCTCAATCGCCGCAATCACCTGCGCCGGCGTGATGCCCAGACCCGTCATCTGAATCGGGTTCAGCCATACCCGCATCGCATATTCGCGCTGCCCGAAAATCTGCGTGTTTCCCACCCCGGGAATGCGCGCAATCACCTGCTGCAGCTTCATATATTCATAGTTGGAGATATACAGCGCGTTGAATTTTCTCGTTGGCGAATACAGGCTCACCGCAAGCACAAACGTGCTCGCCGCCGCCCGCACCGTAATCCCTTCGGACTGCACCTCCGCCGGCAATTGCGCCTCCGCAATCTGCACCCGGTTCTGCACATTCACCTGGTCAATGCTCGGATCCGTCCCCAAGCCGAACGTTACCGTCAGCGAGTAATTGCCCGAACTCGCATTCGAACTCTGCATGTAAATTTCGCCCGGCGCACCATTCACCTGCTCTTCGATCGGCTCGGCAATGGTGTTCTCAATCGTCTGCGCGCTCGCACCTGGATAGCTCACGGATATCGTCACCTGCGGCGGCGTCACATTCGGATATTGCGCCACCGGAATCGCCGTGAACGAAACCAGCCCCGCCAAGGTGATCACCACCGCAATGACGATGGCAAAGTTCGGCCGATAAATGAAGAATTTCGAGAGCATTTACGGTGCTACCAAGTAAGGCCAAGGGGCTTTGCCACCTGGACCCCCACTAAGGGCTGGCCCTTAGAACCCATTAGATAGGGTGTTGGGAGGGAGGGGTAATTCGCCTTCAATACGCAGTAGAAATTTGCGGCTGGGGAAGCGGGCGAATTACCCCTCCCTCCCAACACCCTAGTTAGCGGATTCCAAAGGCTCAGCCTTTGGTGGCGGGGCCAGGGGGGCAAAGCCCTCCTAGCCTTGCTCGCTAACGCCGTCACTGGCCCTCGGATTCTTCGGTTGCCGTCACGCTCTGGCCGACTTTGACTTTCTGGATGCCGTCCACAATCACGCGGTCGCCGAGTTTCACGCCGGATTTTACGATGAAATTTTGAGCGATCTGATCGCCCAGGGTTACGGTCTGTTGGGTAACCTTGTTATCGGGTTCGACGATGAGGACGAAGGAGCTATCCTGGTCCGTCTGCACGGCGGCGACGGGAACGAGCAGCGCTTCCTGCGGGGTAACGGGTGCGGTATCGACATTCACATAGGCGCCGGGGAGCAGAACGCCATTGGGATTCGGAAAGTCCGCGTACACGTTTACCGTGCCGGTATTCGTATCCACCTGATTATCGAGAAAGGCGATTTTGCCCTTATAAGCGTAGGGTTTGCCATCCGGCAGGTCGAGGCTGATGGCGAACTGGGATTCTGACGGATCGTTTTGCGCGGCAACGAGGATCGGGCTGTCGCTGCTGACCGAGAACTCCACGCGGATCGGGTCGAGTTGGTTGATGGTGGCCAGCGTGCCGGTGGTGGTGGTGACCAGATTGCCCTTGGTGAGGGCGACGGCGCCGATCCGCCCATCAATCGGCGCGGTGATCGTGCAATAGCTGAGATTAAGCGCGGCGTTGGCAAGGCTGGCCTGGGCCGACATCACATTCGCCTGGTCCTCATTGCGGGTTGCTAGCGCGGAATCCAGCGAGGATTCAGATTCGAAGCCGGTTTCCTTCAAATTCGCCGCGCGGGCATAAACGAGCTCGGCGTTTTCCAGTGCGGCCTGCGCGGAGGCGAGGTTGGCCTGCGCGGTTTGCAGCGCCGCCTGGTATTCTTCCGGCTGCAAGGTGAACAGGACTTGCCCGGTCTTCACCGTGCTGCCTTGCTTAAAATCGACCTGATTGATGAAAGCCGTGACGCGCGGCACGATTTTCACGGATTGAATGGCGATGACATGCCCAATGTTATTAAAGCCGGGGGCAATATTCTGCTCGGTCACCGTGGTCACGACGACGGATGGCGGCGCATCGGCATAAGCAGGCAAGGCGAATATGGCCCAGGCGAACCATGCCGCCAGTGCGAAATGGCGGGGTTTTAGCAACAAGCGCAAGCCAACCTCATCGGTTCAGGTAGAAGACAAGCAAAGCAACAGAGATCGCGTACGCGCGCTCAGGACAACATATATGTCGTGATTTCCGAGTAACAATGCCGTAACGCCGCGTTGCAAATTCCTTCACCGGTTTAAACGGTGCGTTCGTCGTCAACCCCTGTTGCGGGCTCAGCCCAGCGCGTATTCCGCTTCCGGCGTGTAGGTAGGTTGGTCCTTGCCAAGGAAGGAGCTGAACAGCGTGACATTATCTGCGCGTATCGGCGCTGAGCGGTACAGATTATTTGCCTGCACAAAGCTTGCGAGTGCCGGTGTCACCGGTGCATCCATCCGCGCCAGTGCCACATGCGGGGTGAAGCGCCGCTTATCCGGCGGCAGGCCGACCCGGTGCAGCGCTGTCCCCACCTTGGCCTGCAGCCTCGCAAGGTCCTCATTGCGTTCCACCCCCGCCCAGAGCGTGGAAACGCGCCCGGCCTTTTCGAACCAGCCCAGCCCGGAGAGTGAGAAGGCGAAGCTTCGCCCGCGCAACGTGGCAAGGGCGAGGTCGATCTCTTCCGCCTGTAAACGGCTAGCCTCGCCGATAAACCGCAAGGTCAGGTGGAAATTATCGGTCGGAACCCATCTTGCGCCGGGAATATTACAGGTGAGGTCGGATAACTCTTCTTTGATCTCCCAGGGGAGGTCCAGGGCTACGAACAGGCGCATGGTTCGGCCACCTTTGGCTGGAGCTTAGTCAGGTCTTAGCGTATCGCCCTCCGGGAGCGCGACTCGGCAGAATAATTTTGCAATATCGCGCTTTAGGTGGTCAATCTTTATATTTTTCCCGTCGCCGCCTCCAGCCAGGTACGGCTTCGCGCATCCAGCAGCGGAGACAGCGCCGCCCGCACCCGCGCATGATACGCATTGAGCCATTCCAGCGCCTGAGGCGTGAGCAGAGCAGGCTCGATCAGCGCGCGGTCGAACGGGGCGAGGGTCAGTGTCTCAAAGCGCAGGAATTTGCGTTTTCGCGCGCCAAAATCGGCCGTCTGCACAAGCACGAGATTCTCCAGCCGGATGCCGTACGCGCCGTTCAGATAAAATCCCGGCTCGTTCGACAGAATCATCCCCGGCCGAAGTGCGACCGGCCGCGCCGCGCGCGCGATTCCGGCCGGGCCTTCATGCACCGAGAGGTAGGAGCCCACGCCATGGCCCGTGCCATGGTCGTAATCCAGCCCAGCCTGCCACAGCGCCTGCCGGGCAAACGCGTCCAGATGCGCCCCCGCCACGCCTTCCGGGAACACCGCCATGGCCAACGCGATATGCCCCGCCAGCACGCGCGTAACATGGTCCTTCACCTCGGCTGGTGCCGGCCCCGGCCCGGTCCAAATCGTGCGCGTGATATCCGTCGTGCCGTCCAGATACTGCGCCCCGCTATCGATGAGATACACCTCATCCGGGTTGATCTTCCGGTTGCTCTCCTGGGTGACTCGATAATGGATGATTGCCCCATGCTCGCCCGCGCCGGAGATGGCCGGAAAGCTCTCACCTTTGAACCGCGTCTCTTTCGCCCGCTCGGCCAGCAATTTTTCGGCCGCGGACATCTCCGTTTCCCGCCCGGTGGGGGCCGCCTCCGCCAGCCATGCCAGAAAGCGCACCACCGCCGCGCCATCGCGCAAATGCGCCGCCCGCGTGCCCGCCTGTTCCACCGCATTCTTGGCAGCGCGTGGCAGTGCCACAGGGTCTGCCGCTTCAGCCACCTTCGCCCCAGCCGCTTCCAGCGTGGTCTTAAACCACACCGGCATGCTCGCGGGGTCGTAGCGCACCGTCTTTCCCGTCAGCGCCGCCAGCGCGTCCGGCAGCGCATCGCGCTCCGCCACCGCCACCGCATTGCCCAGATGCGCGCGCGTCTCCGCCGGGAGTTTTTCCCCCGCCATGAACAGGCTGGCCGTGCCATCCGCGAAGAGCAGCGCATAGCCCAGCGCGATCGGCGTGAACGCCATATCCGAGCCGCGAATATTGAACAGCCAGGCCAGCGCCGCCGGGTCGGACAGCACTGCGGCATCCTGTCCCGCCTCGCGCAGCATTGCGCCCAGCCGGGCCCGCTTTTCCGACGAGCTTTCGCCGGTGAACGCATCGTCATGCGGCACGGCCGGGCCCATCGGCGGGGCAGGGCGGTCGTGCCAGATTTCATCCAGCGGGTTACGCGCCACCGCCACCATGTTGCTGGCGGCGAAGCGTTCCAGCCCGTCCGCACTCATCAACCAAGGGTCATAGCCGATGCGCCGCCCGGCTGCATGGCTGACGAGCCAATCCTCGGGCTTCTCGTCGATCAGATGCAGCCGCTCCCACAGCGCGTCATCCGTCTGCTGTTCCAGCTGCAGCGTATACCGTCCGTCGGACCACACGGCCGCCCGGTCTGCCAGCACAACCGCCAGCCCGGCGCTGCCGGTAAAGCCGGTTATAAACGCCAATCTTTCCGCCGATTCCGGAACATATTCGCCCAGATGTTCGTCGGCCCGCGGTATCACAAACCCATCCAGCCCCTGCGCCGCCATAGCCGCGCGCAAAGCCGTCAACCGAAGGTTATGTTCTGACGTCATGGTTATACCCCTAGTCATGCGGTGCGCGCAGGTCTGTCCCGGCGACGCGCCTAGCCCAAAAAATCGGCAATTGCCCTATATCAGCCCTCGCATTGACGCTGCTGGGTCATTTTGAAACGGCCGTCCTCGTAAACAAAATAGGTGCGTATCATGGCTACCAATATCTCCAACCCCTTCTCCTTCGGCAAGCTGGGCGCGCTGGTCTTCACCCGCCAGCCCCGCTTCCTGAACGCGGAGACCCATCCCAGCCTGTTCGAGCGCCTCGCCAGCTGGTGGGAACGCCGCAGCGCGGAAGCCGAGCTGAAAAGCATGTCCGACCGTGATCTGGCCGATATCGGCGTCCGCCGGCAGGACATTCACGCGGCCGTGCGCGTCCACCGCGCGATCCGCTAAATCCGCTTTACCGTCATGCCCGCCGAAAGCCGGGCATGACGGTGTCTATCCGTATATAAACCCGCCTTTACCTAGCCCGGTTTGCGCAGGGTGAGGATCGACCAGGCTCCATCGACTAGCCGACGTTCCAGCACGAGCCCGGCCCGCCGATGCGCCGAGAGCACCCAGTTCACCTGCGTGTTCAACAGCCCCGCCAGAATCGCGACACCGCCGGGCGCCAAGCGCGCGCCAAGCTGATGCGCCATCGCGCAGAGCGGTCTCGCCAGAATATTCGCGAATACCAAATCGTAAGGCGCGGCGCGCAGAATTCGCTTGTCCATCCAGCCATCCGCGCGGATGGCGTGGATCATCGGCGCAACGCCGTTCAGCTTGGCATTGGTCCGCGCCACCCGCGCCGCCCGCGCATCGATATCGCTGGCCAGCACGCGCCGGTGCATTAGCTTTGCCGCCGCAATCGCCAGAATGCCGGATCCGGTGCCGAGGTCCAGAATTCGCAACGGGTGATGCGCCTTCGCGATACGCTCCAACGCCACCAGACAGCCGCGCGTGGAATTATGCTCGCCCGTGCCAAAGGCCAGCCCGGCATCCAGCGTCAGCGTCACACGCCCGGGAATTTCGGGTGCCACGATATGCGTGCCGCGCACCACGAAACGCTGCCCGATCTTCTGCTCCGGAAATGCCGCCTTGGTCCGCGCCAGCCACCCGCCGACCGGCACAAGCGAGCGCGTGATCTCGGGTGAAACGCCGGTCAGCATCTCGGCCACCATTAACGCGGATTCTAGCTCCGCCTCATGCGCGCCGCGCTCCTTCACCCCCTGAATATCCCAGATATCCAAATCTTCATTATGGAAAAACGAAACCGCGCGGCAGACCGAGCCAAGTGCCGCCTCAAAATGGTCCAGCGCATCCGCCGGCACGGTAAGCGCGATGCAATCCAACTCCTCAGGCATCATGCCGTTCCACAAATCGATCCAGCACCCGTTTTTCTCCTGAAGTCTCGAAATCAATATCCAGCCGGTCTTCAAACGCGGCAATCACCCGGCCATACCCGAATTTCTGGTGGAATACCCGCGTGCCTACCGGAATTTTATCCACCCGCGCCGGGCGTGCCGGCTGCTCCCAAGCATCCGCCTCGCGCGGGCGACGCGCAACCATGGGAAAACTCACAGGTGCCCCCAGCCGCGCTGACTGGCTGACCGAAGCCGAGCCCGTATGCGTCAAAAAAGCTTCAGGCAACTCCTCGATAAACCGGCTCGGAATGCTGGACTGCCAATTCGCGTAAATCCGCCGGTTCGCGGCATGGCTGATGATCGCCCGCTTGCGCGCCCGCGTAATGCCCACATAAGCGAGCCGCCGCTCTTCCTCCAGGCTCTTATTCCCGCCCTCATCGAGCGCACGCTGGTTCGGGAACACGCCTTCCTCCCAGCCCGGCAAAAACACCGTGTCGAATTCCAACCCCTTCGCGCCATGCAGCGTCATCATGGAGAGCTTCGCGTCATCGCTATTCTCCTCATTTTCCATCACGAGCGAGACATGGTCGAGAAATCCCTGCAGCGTTTCGAAATCCGCAATGGCGCGCACCAGCTCTTTCAAATTCTCCAGCCGCCCGGGCGCATCCGGCGATTTATCTGCCTTCCACATATCCGTGTAGCCCGACTCATCGAGCATCGTCTCCAGCGTGACCACATGCCCCTCGGTTTCCAACATCGCGCGCCAGTGCTGGAAGTTTTGCAAAAAGCCGCGTATCGTCTCGCGCAGCTTGCCTTTGAAGCCACCGGCCAGCAGCAGCTCTGCCGCCACATATAACGAAACCTGCGCCTCGCGCGCCTTTTCATGCATCTGCCGCAGCGCGCTATCGCCCACCCCGCGCTTGGGCGTGTTCACAATCCGCTCGAACGCCAGATCATCCGAGGGTTGCGCCAGCACCCGCAGATACGCGATCGCATCGCGAATCTCAGCCCGCTCGTAAAACCGTAGCCCGCCGATAATCCGGTATGGAATCCCAAGCGTAATCATCCGCTCCTCGAAGGCCCGCGTCTGAAACCCTGCCCGCACCAGAATCGCCATCTCCGCCAGCGAATCTCCTGACCGGCGATATGTCTCGACCCGTCCGCCGACCATCCGCGCCTCTTCCTCGGAATCCCAGAGGGCGACCACTTCCACCTTCTCACCCGTTGCATCATTGCGTCCGGAATGCAGCGTCTTTCCCAGCCGCCCCTCATTATGCGCGATCAGATGCGACGCGGCCGCCAGAATCTGCTGCGTCGAACGATAATTCGCCTCCAGCCGGATCACCTTGGCGCCCGGAAAATCCCGTTCAAATTTCAGGATGTTTTCAATCTCTGCCCCGCGCCAGGAATAGATGCTCTGGTCGTCATCGCCCACGCAGCAGATATTCTTGTGCCCCTGCGCCAATAACCGCAGCCAGTAATACTGCACCAGATTCGTGTCCTGATACTCGTCCACCAGAATATACCGGAACATCCGATGATAAATCGCCAGAACCTCCGAATCCTTCTTCAGCAAATTCACCGTCAGTAACAGCAAATCGCCAAAATCCGCCGCATTCAGCGCCAGCAGCCGCGCCTGATACGCCGCATATAAATCTTGCGCCCGCCCATTCGCAAAGTCGGAATCCTCCGCCGCCGAAACCTCGCCCGGCATGAATCCCTTATCTTTCCAGCGCTGAATCTGCCCCATCAACGCATTCGGCGGCCAGCGCTTGGCATCTACCCGCGCCGCCTCCATCACCTGCTTCAACAACCGCAGCTGATCATCCGAATCCAGAATAGAAAAATTCGCCTGCAACCCAACCCGGTCCGCAAACCGCCGCAGCATCCGCGCGCATAACGCATGAAACGTTCCCAGCCATAAACCCTCTGCAGGCTGGCCCAGAATCCTCCCCACACGCTCGCGCATCTCGCGCGCTGCCTTGTTGGTGAACGTCACCGTCAAAATCTGATTCGGAAAGGCCCGCCGGCTCAACAAAATATGCGCAAACCGCGTTGTCAAAACGCGCGTCTTGCCCGTGCCAGCCCCCGCCAACACCAAAACCGGCCCCTCCGTCGCCTCCACCGCCTCACGCTGCGCCTGGTTCAAGCCGTCAAGATAGTCGGTCATGGTGCTGGGCCTTTGAGTAAGTAAGGCCAAGGGGATCTGCCCCTTGGAACCCTGCTAAGGGCTCGGCCCTTAGAACCCATTAGATAGGGTCTTGGGAGGGCGAGGTAACTTGCCTGCCACGACCGTGCGAAAGATGCGAAGGCCTCAGAGGGCAAATTATCCCTCCCTACCAAGACCCTAAGTAGCGGATGCCAAAGGCGAGCCTTTGGCGGGGTCCAGGGGCAGAGCCCCCGGCCTTGCTCACTCAGACCTGGCACCAACACCAACTGGCTTGACGCCCAGGATCCGTGCGATGGCGTAGACCAGGTCGGGGCGGTTGAGGGTGATGAAGTGGAATTCGTCGATACCGTTGGCCTGGAGGATGCGCACTTGTTCGGCGCAGGTGGCGGCGGCGACCATGCGGCGGGTTTCGATATCGTCGTCGAGGCCATCGAACAGGCTTGCCATCCATTTCGGCACGGAGGTTCCGCATCCGGCGCAGAATTTCGCGGCCTGGGTGAAGTTGGAGACCGGCATGATGCCGGGGACGATAGGGGCTTTGATCCCGGCGGCCAGCGCGCGGTCCATAAAGCGCAGGAAGGCATCGTTATCGAAGAACATTTGCGTGATCGCGCGGGTTGCCCCTGCATCGAGCTTGCGTTTCAGATTGTCGAGATCGGCTTCCGGGCTCACCGCCTGCGGGTGGGTTTCCGGGTAGGCGGCGACGGTGATCTCGAAATCGGCGACGCGCTTCAGCCCGGCGACGAGGTCCACGGCGAAGTCGTAGCCGCCGGGGTAGGGGGCGTAGGTTTCGCCTTTCGGCGGGTCGCCCCGCAAGGCGACGATATGCTTCACCCCGGCTTCCCAATACTGCCTTGCGACCTCGTCCACCTGTTCACGGGTGGCGCCCACGCAGGTGAGGTGCGCGGCGGGGGTGAGGTTGGTTTCGCTCGCCATGCGCAGCACGGTGGCGTGCGTGCGCTCCTGGGTGGAGCCGCCCGCGCCATAGGTTACCGAGACGAAGCGCGGCTGCAAGGTGGCCAGCCGGTCCACGCAGGCCCAGAGCTGGGCCTCCAGCGCTGGCGTTTTCGGTGGAAAGAACTCGAAGGAGATGGCCGGGGGGGCTGCGCCGTCGCGCACCGGCAGCGGGGCGATGCGCGCGCCGGTCGCCCAGCGTTCCAGGGTATCGCGGTTCGGGGAATGGGTCATGGCTTGGCTCCGTAAGCTGCGTTTCGTGACAGCACCGCCGGTTTTTCGCAAGACCCCGCTGTGCCCGCCGCGCCACAGGCTGAACTTACAACAGCTTGCGGTAGCCTACCGGTTGAACCCGGGTTAATGTGGAACACATATAAGGAGGGCCGCCGGATGAGGCGTGCCCGCGAAGGAGGCTATAAGTGGGGTCGAAAAGCATGAATAAGTTCAGCCGCAAGGCAAAACGCGCATTATGCCTTGCAGCGCCGGGGGTTCTCCTTGCCTCCATGCTGGCCGGTTGTGCCACCGCCCCCCCGCAATCGGATACTGCGGACTACCAGGCCTATGAGCAGCAGAACGACCCGATCGAGCCCACCAACCGCTTTTTCTACAGCGTGAACGACAAGATCGACCGCTATGCCTTCAAGCCGGTGGCGCAGGGCTATGTGGACATCACCACGGTCGGCATCCGCAACCATGTGGGGAATTTCGTCACCAATATCGGCGAGCCGGCGCGCCTTGTGAATTTCATGGCCGAGGGCAAGCCGCGCGATGCGGGCACCTCGCTCGTGCGGTTCCTGGTCAATTCCACGATCGGCATCGGCGGTATTTTCGATCCCGCAACCTCGCTCGGCTATCCCGAGACGGATACGGATTTCGGCCTCACGCTGGCCATCTGGGGCGTGCCGCCCGGGCCTTATCTCTATCTGCCTGTCTTCGGCCCCTCCGGCGCGCGGGACGTGCTGAATCTGCCTGTCGAATATTTCGCGACCCCGATGGCCATTGCCCCAAAGAGCACCGCGCTGACGGATTTCAGCTATGCTGAAACGGGCATCCATCTCATCAACACCCGCGCCGAGTTCATCCAGCCGATAGACCAGATCCAGGCGACCGCGCTCGACCCCTATGCCACATTCCGGAGTCTTTATCGCCAAAGTCGTGACTCACAGCTCCAGCAAATTGATAAGGCCGACACGCCGACGCCGCCCGACTGGGTGCGCCAGCCGTCGCAATAACAGCCGTCATTTCAGCCAAGGACCAAAACATGTATCTACGCCGTTTCGTTCTGGGGGCCGTCGCCTTCGCGCCGATGCTGTGCGCGATCGCCGTCCCCGCAAGCGCCCAGCCCGTCCCTACGGACGCCGCCAAGGCCTTCATCACGCAATCCGGGCAGCAGCTCGTCACCGTCGTGAACTGCTCCGCCACGGACTCCCAGAAGGCCGACCAGCTCCGCCAGCTCGTCGACCAGATTGTCGCCGTGGATCAGGTGGGGGATTACGTGCTGGGGCGCTACATCAATGTGGCAACGGCAGCGCAGCACGCGCAGTTCCTCACGCTGTTTCACCAGCTGCTGTCCTATAACATCACCTACCAGATCAAAGCCTATCAGGGCATTTCCTTCGTGGTGAACAGCGCCGCCGTCTCGGGTAACGACACGCTGGTGGACACCACAATCAACTCGCCCGGCAAAGCCCCCGCGGATGTCGGCTGGGCGGTGGATGAAGTGAACGGTTCGCCCAAAATCGTGGATGTCATCGTTGCCGGAACCTCGCTGCGGATTACCACCCGCAACGATTATGCCTCGGTCATCACCGATAATGGCGGGCAGGTCTCAGCCCTGCTGAGCGCCATGCAATCACAAATCGCAAAAATCGCCGCCGCGCAGTAAAGTAAGCAAGGCCAGGGGGCTTTATCCCCTGGTCTTGCTTTGCGCTTTTCGCTTTACGCGGCTTTGCGGTTCACCCGGGATTCCGCAATCTCGGTCAGTTTGCGGTCGGCGGCTTTTTCTTCGTCCAGCGTTGCTTTGAGATTTGGCACAACCTGGTCGTGGCCGAGCTGGTGCGCCAGGGCGATGAGCGTGCCGTAGCGGCTGATCTCGTAGTGTTCGACAGCCTGTGCGGCGGAGGCCAACGCTACGTCCAGCACGGCTGGGTCCTCCACGTCGGAAATGATTTCCTTGGCTTCCTTGATGATGCCGTCGATGGCCTCGCAGGTAACGCCTTTGACCGGCTGGTTCAGCGCGGCGAAGACGTGTTCGAGGCGTTTAACCTGCTGGTGCGTTTCCTTCAGATGCGATTCGAAGCCCTGCTTCAGGCTCGGATTGGTCGCCTTCTCGATCATCTGCGGCAACGCCTTCGTGATCTGGTTTTCCGCGTAGTAAATGTCCTGCAAGGTGTGCAGGAACAAATCGTCGAGGTTTTTGATTGGCTTGGTGAACAGGCCCATGGATCGGTCCCTTTCTATTAGCGTTATGCCTGGCCCGCTTTTGCGGAGGCAGAGCGCCATATGGAAAGATGTCAGGTCAACTCAACCGATTTTGCGTGAGCCGCGCGTGACCATTGGTCCATGCGGCTTGGTGTTAGAGCGCGGCCTCGTCAAAAATCCGCGTCACATCGCCGCCCCACGCGCCATGATAGCGCGCCAGCCAATGCTCGGCTTGTGTCGGCCCCCCGGCGGCGATTTCGGCCAGAGGTGCGAGGAACACCCGCTCATCCTCGCCCGCCGCGTTCAGCGTTCCGCGGTTCCGCAGCCCGGTTTGCGCAATCGCCACCGCATCGCGCGCCAGATCGCGCAGCGTGCCGCCTTTGAATTTTGTATGAATCCCGCTCGCAGGCACCGCTTCGCGCAAGGCGAGGATATCAGCGTAGGAGATATCGCGCACAAGTGCCTGCGCGGCCGCCAGCGCAGCCTTATCGTAGAATATCCCGGTCCAGAATGCCGATTGCGCCAGCATCATCGGCACCGAGCCTGAATCCGCCCCGCGCGTCTCGATATATTTCTTTAACCGCACATCCGGGAAGGCGGTGGTGCTGTGATCTGCAAAATCCCCCAGCGTCGCCCGTTCACCCGGTAGAGCGGCCAGCCTCCCATCCATGAAATCCCGGAAGGACGCGCCCGCCACGTCATGAAACGCGCCGTCGCGGTAGACGAAATACATCGGCACATCGAGCAGCCATTGCACATAGGCCTCGAAACCGAACCCGTCCTCGAACACCACCGCAGGTACGCCGGAACGCGCGTTATCCGTATCGGTCCAGACTTTCGCGCGGTTGGACAGCAGCCCGTTCGGCTTGCCTTCGTAAAACGGCGAGTTGGCGAAAAGCGCGGTCGCCAGCGGCTGTAGCGCGTAGCCCACGCGCATCTTCGCGACCATGTCGGCTTCGGCGGAGAAATCCAGGTTCACCTGCACGGTGCAGGTGCGCAGCATCATATCCAGCCCGCGCGTGCCAACCTTGGGCATGTAATCGCGCATTATTTTGTAACGGCCTTTGGGCATGAACGGCATGTCCGCCCGCGTCGCCACTGGGTGAAAGCCAAGCGGCGCGAAACCCAGCCCGAGCTTGGGCCGCACCGCGTGCAGCCGCGCCACATGCGCCGCCAGCTCGGCCTGGGTGGCGTGCAGATCTGCCAGCGTCGCGCCCGAAAGCTCGAACTGCCCGCCCGGCTCCAGCGAAAGCGAGGCGCCGTTGCCCTTCAGCCCAATGGTGTTGCCATGGTCCGTGATCGGGATCAGCCCCTCGTTATCCTCAATGGCCGCCAGCAGCGCCGAAATGCCATGCGGACCGTCATAGGCTGGCGGGGCGTAATTCGCGGCGGAGAACCCAAACGCCTCGTGTTCCGTGCCGATCGTATAGGCCGATTCAGGCTTGGCGCCTGACGCCAGATACGCCGCCAGATCCTGGGTACTCGTAATCAGCCGGGCGTCGGCGTCTCCGGGGTTCGACAAATTCTACTCCTCTGATGGCTCGGCGCAGAGCAGCAGCGCGAGCCCGGCGATAGCGGCAGTCTCAGCCCGCAGGATGCGGCGCCCAAGTGACACGCGTGTAACAAGGGGTGTCCTGCCGATACCTTCAAGTTCCGTTTCGGTAAAGCCGCCCTCCGGGCCGATCATTAGCGCGCTGGGTTCCACAGCGTCCGGCTCAGGCTGCAGCACGGCGGCGCTGCGCCGTTCATCGGCGACGTATAACCGGCGCGCGGGCCAGGATTGCATCAGCCTGCCAACCGCAACGGGGGGACGAATTTCCGGCACCACCAGCCGCTCGCATTGCTCGGCGGCTTCGATAGCAATTGCCCGCAGCCGCTCCAGATTCACATGGTCCGCCTGGGTGCGCGCAGTGATGATGGGTTGAATGACCGATACCCCAAGCTCTGTCGCCTTTTCCACGACGAGATCCGTCTTCTGGCGCTTCAGCAGCGCAAAGCACAGCCAGCAATCGGGCTCGCGTTCCGGCAACCGCGTCTGCCGGCGCATGGCGAGTTCCACCTGCTTGCGCGATACCCGCGTTACCTCCGCCTCCCATTCGCCATCTGCGGCGTTGAACACGCGCAGCGAATCGCCTGTGCTCACGCGCATCACATTGGCCAGATAATGCGCCTGCGCCTCGCTCACGGCGGCCTGCGCCCCCAAACCCAACGGCGTTTCAATGAACAGACGAATTGACGTGGCACTCATGGCGCGCACATTACCATCTATGGATGGATTTACCGATATCCGCACCGGCGGCTGGGTGCGGCATTTGCCGCGCCGAATCATACCCTACGCAATACTGGCCCGGTTCGACCGGCCCATCGGCGCGTGGCTGCTCTTCCTGCCGGGGCTCTGGTCCATCGCGCTCGCCGCGCAAAACCTGTCGCTTGGCATCTGGCTTACCTTCCTGTTCGGCGTAGGTTCGCTCGCCATGCGCGGCGCGGGATGTGTGGTGAACGATTTATGGGACCGCAAGATGGACGCGCAGGTGGAGCGCACCCGGGGCCGTCCGCTCGCTTCGGGCATTTTAAAGCCCATCGACGCGCTGGTTTTTCTTGCCCTGCTTTGCAGCATCGGTCTGCTCATTCTCTCCCAGCTTGATGATGCTGCGCGCATCCTCGGTGTCCTCAGCCTGGTGCCGGTCGTGCTCTACCCGCTCGCCAAGCGCGTCACCTGGTGGCCGCAAATCGTACTGGGCTTCACCTTCGGCTGGGGCGCGCCGATGGGCTATGCAGCCGCCACCGGCAATCTCAACTGGCCCGCCCTGCCGCTCTACGCCGCCGCCATTCTCTGGATTCTCGGCTACGATACGATCTACGCGCATCAGGATCGTGAGGATGACGCGCTGATCGGCGTCAAATCCACCGCCCGCTTGTTCGAGCACAATACGCGCTCGCTGCTGGTGTTCTGCTACGCGGGCACCATCCTGCTCATCGCCCTCGCCATGGTCATGGCGCATCTCAATATTTTCGGAATTCTGCTCCTCATCCTGCCCGCGGCCTTGCTGGCGCGGCAGATCGTTCATCTGGATACCAATAATCCCGCTCTATGCCTGGATCTGTTCAAATCCAACAAGGCCGTCGGGCTGGCCGTCGCATTGGCGATTCTGGTCGGCCAGGGGTAGCCCTGGCCTCACTCGATCGTCGTCTTGCCCCGCGCAATCGCCGCAACGCCGGTGCGCGAAACTTCCGCCAGCCCGATCGGCCGCATCAAATCCAGAAACGCATCGAGCTTATCCGTCGCACCGGTCAGTTCGAAAATAAAACTCTCGGTCGAAGCATCGATCACCCGCGCGCGGAACGCATCGGCCAGCCGCAGCGCCTCTTGTCGCGCCTCGCCCGTTCCGACCACTTTGATCAGCGCCAATTCGCGCGCCAGATGTGGCCCCTCGCGCGACAAATCAAGCACGCGGTACACCGGCACCAGCCGCTGCAGTTGCGCCTTGATCTGCTCGATCACCATCTCCGTGCCGCTGGTCACAATCGTAATCCGGCTCTTGCGCTGGTCGCGCTCGACCGGCGCCACGGTCAGGCTGTCAATATTATAGCCCCGCCCGGAAAATAGCCCGATCACGCGCGCCAAAACCCCGGACTCATTCTCCACCAGCACCGAAATGGTGGCGGACCGCATCTCAGTTCCAGGCATTATACGAGCACCAAACCCTCATCCGTGACCGACTTGCCCGTATACCCGCCGGAATCCGCCTTATGCTCTGGCCCAAGCAGCATTTCGTTATGCGCGGCACCCGAAGGGATCATCGGATACACATTTTCCTTCTGGTCCACGCAGATATCCGCGATCACGGGTCTATCCACGGCGATCATTTCGGCGATCACACGGTCCAGATCATCCACCGTCTCCGCCCGCAGCCCGACGGCATGGAAACTCTCCGCCAGCTTCACGAAATCCGGCAGCGCCTCGGAATAGCTCTCGGAATAGCGGTTGCCGTGCAGCAGCTCCTGCCACTGGCGGACCATGCCCATATACTGGTTGTTCAGAATGAAAATCTTCACCGGAAGCCGGTACTGCGCCAGCGTGCCCATCTCCTGAATATTCATCAGGATGCTGGCCTCGCCTGCGATATCGATCACCAGCGCGTCGGGATGCGCCACCTGCACGCCCATCGCCGCCGGCAGGCCATAGCCCATCGTGCCCAGCCCGCCCGAGGTCATCCAGCGGTTCGGCTTGTCAAACTTGAAGTGCTGCGCCGCCCACATCTGATGCTGGCCGACTTCGGTGGTGATATAGGTCTCGCGCCCGCGCGTGGCTTTATAAAGCTGTTCGATCGCATATTGCGGCTTGATGATGCTGCCCGGGTCGCGGTTCTGCGTGAAGCGCATGGAGTCCTTGGCGCGCCAGAAATCGATCTGCTGCCACCATTTCGCAATCGCGCCGCGGTCCTGCGTCGTGCTGTCCTTTTTCCACGCCGCGATCAGCGCCCGCAGAATCTCCGCCGCGTCGCCTACAATCGCCACATCTACGGCCACGGATTTATTAATACTTGAAGGGTCGATATCCGCATGAATTTTCTTGGAACCGGGCGAGAACGCGTTCAACCGCCCGGTCACACGGTCGTCGAACCGCGCGCCTAGATTCAGCATCACATCCGCGCCATGCATGGCCAGATTGGCCTCATAGGTTCCGTGCATCCCCAGCATGCCGAGGAATTGCGGGTCGGATGCCGGATAGGCTCCCAGCCCCATCAGCGTGGAGGTGCAGGGAAAGCCGGTGAGCCGCACGAACTCCATCAGCAGCTTGGATGCCTCCGGCCCGGCATTGATCACACCGCCGCCCGTATACACAATCGGCCGTTCGCTGCGCTTGAGCAGCGCGATCGCCTCGGCAATGCGCAGCGGGTCCGGCTGCGTGCGCGGGCGGTAGCTGCGATGCGGCGCGAAACTCGGCTCGCTGTAGGGCGCCGGGTTGATCAGAATATCCTTCGGCAGATCCACCAGCACGGGGCCGGGTCGGCCGGTTTTCGCGACATGGAACGCCTCATGGATCACGCGCGAGAGGTCCTCAGAGCGCTTCACCAGATAATTATGCTTGGTTGCCTGACGCGTGATGCCGGTCGTGTCGGCTTCCTGGAACGCGTCATTGCCAATCAGATGCGTCGGCACCTGGCCGGTCAGGCAAACCACGGGAATGCTGTCCATCAGCGCATCGACCAGCCCGGTCACCGCGTTGGTCGCACCTGGGCCGGAGGTCACGAGCACCACGCCCACCTTGCCGGTGGAGCGCGCATAGCCTTCCGCCGCATGCACCGCCGCCTGTTCGTGGCGCACCAGAATATGGCGGATCTCATTCTGCTGAAAAATCGCATCGTAAATCGGCAGCACCGCGCCGCCAGGATAGCCGAAAATGACATCGACGCCCTGTGCTTTGAGCGCCCGGAGCAACGCCTCCGCGCCTGACTTCATCAGCTCAGTCGTCATAATCGTGCCGTCCATCACTACCTGCCTGCCGGATTTTCGATCTTGCAGGGGTACAGGTTGCCGCGAAAACGGTCAACCTCTGCTATTTATAAAATTATCAAAATCAGCATAGAAACTTTCCGAAAATTGCGTAATATTGCCTATTCTTGATTGAATTATTTGCATGGCTGGGCTGTCGACCAATTTCTGGTTCCGGAACCAGGTCATTTGCCGCTTTGTGTATTGGTGTGTGGCAAGAATGGCACGCTCTGCCGCCGCCTCCAGCGACATTTTATGTCGCAAGAACGCGCTGATCTCGGGCACCCCATGCGCGCGCATCAAGGGCAGGTCCGCATCCAGCCCCAAGTCCAGCAGCGCGCGCACCTCCTCCACCGCGCCGGCCTCCAGCATCGCGGTAAACCGCGCCGCAATCGCCTCCCGCAGTGCCTCGCGCGGCGGGTCGAGCAGCACCATCCTGATCCGCCAGCCGGTCAGCCGCTCGGTGGGCCGGCTTTGCCAAAACGCCAGCCCCTTGCCGGTGCTAAGCAGCACCTCATAGGCCCGCGCCACGCGCTGGCCGTTATGCGGATCGGTCTTCGCGGCCGTTTCCGCGTCCAGCAACGCATGCAGCCCAGGCGCGCCCAGCTCCGCGAGCAATCCCCGCGCCTGCGCACGCGCCTCAGATGTCGGCTCCGGCATCTCGGCAATGCCATTCACCAGCGCCGAGAGATACATGCCCGTCCCGCCGCATAAAATCGGCAGCGCGCAGCGCGCCATCTCCGCCAGCGCTTCCCCCCGCCACCAGGCCGCATTGGCAGGCTTGGCCGCCGCCCGCACGCCATAGAGAACATGCGGCGCCAGCACCTCATCCTCGGGGCTTGGCCGGGCCGTTACCACCCTCAACTCGCGATAGCATTGCATCGCATCGGCGTTGATCACCGTGCCGCCGAGCCGCTGCGCCAGCCCAAGCGCCAGCGCGGATTTTCCGCTGGCTGTCGGCCCGGCCACGATCAGCAGCGTCTTGACCGCCTTGCGCGCGCCTTCGCTTGCCCCAACCCCTGTACTCGTCCTACCAGTCTCGCCCATGTCCTATATCGTCATTCTCGTCGCCAACCGGCAAGCCGGTCCCCTCACCGAAGCCGATGCCGCGCATGCCAAGGATTTCTGCTCCGGCCAGCACCTCAACTGGCTTTCGGCGGGGCAAGCTGCTGAATTCATTGTCAAAAATATTCCGGACATCGCCCAGCTCCAAATGGTCCTGGCGCATAAATCGGTGGATGTCTTCGTCACGAAATTCCGCGGCCGGCGCAAGGCGGTGCTGCTGGCGGATATGGACAGCACGATCGTCACCACCGAAACCCTGGACGAACTGGCCGCCTATGCCGGCCTCAAGGACCGGATCGCCGCCATCACCGCGCGCTCGATGAATGGCGAGATCGACTTCCCCACGGCGCTGCGCGAGCGCGTCGCGATGCTCAAGGGACTCTCCCTTTCAGCGCTGGAGCGCACCTGGGGCGAGACGATCTTCTGCCCCGGTGCGCGGACCCTCATCGCCACCATGCGGCATTTCGGCGCGACCACCGCGCTTGTCTCCGGCGGTTTCACCTTCTTCACTGCGCGCGTCGCCGCCGAGCTTGGCTTCGACATAAATCGCGCCAATACGCTGTTGGATAACGGTTCAGAGCTTACCGGCGAGGTGGCGGAGCCGATCCTCGACCGGGATGCCAAGCTTGCCACGCTGAACGAGCTGGCCGCCAAGCGCGGCGTGAAACTCGCCGCCACGCTGGCGGTAGGTGATGGTGCCAACGACCTCGCCATGCTCCAGGCCGCCGGACTCGGTGTGGCCTATCACGCCAAACCCGTCGTTGCCGCCCAGGTGCATAACCGAATCGAACATACAGACTTGACCGCGCTATTGTTTGCGCAAGGATATCCCTCAAGCGTTTTCAAAGGAACGGAAGCATGAAAACCCGCGCCGCTGTCGCCAGAGCCCCCGGCAAAATCCTCTCGCTGGAGACGATCGACATCCAGGGCCCGAAAGCAGGCGAGGTCATGGTTGAGGTCAAAGCGACCGGCATCTGCCATACCGATGAATACACGCTCTCCGGCGCGGACCCGGAAGGGCTGTTCCCCAGCATTCTGGGACATGAAGGTGCAGGCATCGTGGTTGAGGTGGGGGCGGGGGTCACGTCGCTCAAAAAAGGCGACCATGTCATTCCGCTCTACACGCCGGAATGCCGCAACTGTAAGTCCTGCCTGTCGCGCAAAACCAATCTCTGCACGGCCATCCGCAGCACGCAGGGCCAGGGCGTCATGCCGGATGGCACGTCGCGCTTCTCCTGCGAGGGCGAGCCGGTGATGCATTATATGGGTTGCTCGACCTTCGCGAATTTCACCGTCCTGCCGGAAATCGCTTTGGCGAAAGTGCGCGAGGACGCACCGTTCGACAAAATCTGCTATATCGGCTGCGGGGTCACCACCGGCATCGGCGCGGTCTTCAACACGGCAAAGGTGCAGCCCGGCGATAATGTCGTCATCTTCGGGCTCGGCGGCATCGGCCTGAACGTCATCCAGGGCGCGCGCATCGCCGGGGCCAACAAGATCATCGGCGTGGACCTGAACGACGCCCGCAAGCCGATGGCCGAGAAATTCGGCATGACGCATTTCGTCAACCCGTCCGAAATCGGCGAGGATCTCGTGCCCTATCTCGTCAACCTCACCGAGGGCGGCGCGGATTACAGTTTTGAATGCATCGGCAACGTGAAGGTCATGCGCCAGGCGCTGGAATGCTGCCATCGCGGTTGGGGCACCTCCATCATTATCGGCGTCGCCGGTGCCGGACAGGAAATCTCAACCCGGCCGTTCCAACTCGTCACCGGGCGGACCTGGAAAGGCACGGCCTTCGGCGGCGCGCGCGGCCGCACGGATGTGCCGAAAATCGTCGACTGGTACATGGACGGCAAGATCAACATCGACGATCTCATCACCCATGTCCTGCCCTTCGAGCAGATCAACCACGGTTTCGAGCTGATGCGCAGCGGCGAGTCTATCCGCACCGTGGTGACATACTAACACCAAGTCATTGCGAGGCCGCGCAGCGGCCGCGGCAATCCATCTGGAAATCCGCGCGAGCCCGAGCAACCATGGAAACTCCCCTCACGCATCGCAAAAAAAGGCGGCCCGAAGGCCGCCTTTTTTATTCAACCCAACCCGTTCTCAACCGCCATACTGCGCCAGCGTCGAGCGCAGCGGATTTGCACCTGGATTGGACCCTTGCTGGCCCAACACGATCTCGCGCGCATCCAGCGTGCTGCCATAATAATTCTGTTCAGCACCGCTATCATTCGCGAGCACGGAGCCGGCCAGCGAAATCCCGCCGTAAAGCCCCTCTGTCTTCGAGAGCGTGATGATATCCGCGTCAAGTGCGGTGGACATCGAGCCGTTCACGCCGGCACCCAGCGTCGCTACCGTCAGCCCGGCATCCGCGCCGAATTTGAACTGGCTGTTCAGCAGCGCATTCAACCCGCCCGTGGTCATAATCATCATCATCACCTGCGCGCTCTGCACCCCGGCCTGAAAGCCGAAGCTACCGCTGCCCAGCGTATAGAAAGCCGGGTTGGACCAGCTGCCAGCGGAGGTGCGCGCAGCCATCAGGCAGCCGCCACCCTCGCCGCCGATGATGAACCCGGCGCGGAAAATATTCGGACAAACGACCACGGCGCGCGCGCGGCGCAAAAATTGTTGCGCCTGCGTACCTTCGGAACCGCCCATGATGCTCTGGAGCGAGAGTGTGGCACTGTCCACCAGATGCTGCGGCGGATCTGCGAGTGCGGCGGTCGGGGCGGCGAGATAGGCAGCAGCAAGCGTTGCTGCAAGCAACAATTTTTTCATGGTTCGGCTCCTTGTGACTGTTTCATGTGGCGTGTGTCAGAATTTGATGTGGCGCTGGTCGTTTCGCAAGCCAAAGTGGATAAGTGTTCATTAACTGATAAAACACGCCAGCCATGGTCGTTCCGCTCCAGCCGCGTCAGCGAGATATTGTCCACCGCCAAACACAAAGCCTGATGCGCGGTCAGCCCGAGCGCATGCGCGCAGGCGGCGCGAATGGCCCCGCCATGCGAGACGATGATGGTGTTCGTCTGCTCCCCCGCCGCATCGGCCAGCCGCTCCAGCCCGGCGCCCACGCGCGTGATCATTGCATCGAAATTCTCGCCCCCTGGCGGCGTCTCGGCGGCATGGATCGGCCAGAACGGATGCCGCGCATCCCGCCCCCGCGCATCGAAGCCCGAGATCGGCATGCCCTGGAAATCCCCGAAATTCTGCTCCACGAACGCCGCGTCGATTAGCGGCGTTTGCGCCGGATAACCCGCCCGGATGATTGCCGCGGCGGTGTGCTGCGTGCGGGAGAGCGGGGTGCAAACCAGCCTGGCCGGGTGGGGGAGGCGTACGGCAAGGGCGGCATAGCGCGGCGCATCGGCCGCCATGGTGGCATCGCAGACCGGTACGTCATCCGTGCCGTAGAGATAGGTTAGAGAGTCAGGATGCACGAGAGCGTGTCGGACCAGCCAGAAATAGTGTCGCAATATTATTCCCCAATCGAGATCAGCGCGCCGCGAATCCGAGCCGCCCGGAATTCACCGCTGAATATGGCTATGGCCAGCATCATCCAGGCAAAATTAAGGCCGCACGCCATCAACAAATTGTGCCAGTCGATCTGCTGGCCCAGCAGCGCCGCGCGCATGCCCTCAAAAATATGGGCCGCCGGCAAGGCCAGCGCCACGGGCTGCAACCAGGCGGGCAGGGAGGCTACCGGATAAAACACGCAGGCCACCGGGGTGATGCCAAACGCCACCGTCCAGGCCAGCGCCTCCGCCCCGGCCCCGTAGCGGAACAGCAGCGAGACGATGGCAAGCGCGATCCACCAGCCCATGAAAAGCAGATTTGCAAAAAACAGTAACAGCACCGGCCCGATGGCAAAGACGTTGAAATGATACAGCGCATAGGCCAATACCGTGGCGGGCATCAGGCCGATGACGGTCCGCATCAACGAGACGCATAATTGTGCCGCCAGCATTTCCGCCGGGCGCAGCGGACTCACGAATAAATGCCCGAGATTGCGTGACCAGATTTCCTCCAGAAACGCAAAAGCCACGCCGATCTGCGCGCGCAGCACGATCTCCCAGAGCAGCACCCCCGCAATCAGCGCGCCGCCCGCCAGAACGCCACTTGCCGCCCCGCTATGCGGATGCGTGTGCGCGAAGAAATTCGCGGTGAACCCCCAGATCAGCAGTTCCAGCGTCGGCCAATAGGTAATCTCAACCAGCCGGGGCCAGGAGCGCCGGTAGATCGCCAGATGCCGGAATACCAGCCCCCAAACCCGCTGCGCCGACCTCATATCGCCTCGCTCCCGATCATCTCGTTCCGGGCAATATCCAGAAATACCTCTTCCAGATTGTCCCGCCCATAGCGCTCCACCAGCGCCCCCGGTTTTCCCCGGTCCACAATCTTCCCGGCCTTCATCATCAACACGTCATCGCAAAGCCGCTCCACCTCAGCCATGTTGTGCGAGGCGAGCAGAATGGCGGCCCCCCGCTCGCGCCGGTAATCCTCCAGCACGGTTCGCACATAATCCCCGGTATCCGGGTCCAGGCTGGCCGTCGGCTCGTCCAGCAGCAGCAGGTCCGGCTTGTTGATCAGCGATTTCGCCAGCGCCACCCGGGTCTTCTGCCCGGCTGAAAGCTCGCCGGCTGGGCGTTTCAGCAAATCGTCCAGATTGAACTGCTCGGCCAGCTCCCCAATCCGGTGGCGCAGGCGCGGCACGTTATAGAGATGCCCGTAAACCGTTAAATTCTCGATAACCGTGAGGCGCGAGGGCAAAGCGATATAGGGCGAGGAGAAATTCATCCTTGCCAGCGCCGCAAACCGGTCGCGCGCCATGTCATGCCCCAGCACGGTGATCCGCCCGGAACTCGGCACCAGCAGGCCGAGCAGCATGGAAATCGTCGTGGTCTTTCCCGCCCCGTTGCCCCCCAGCAGGCCGATCACCCCGCCTTGGGGCAGGGAGAAGGAGATATCATCCACGGCCAGGGTTGCGGCATAATGTTTAACGAGGTTCTCAACGACGATCGCATCCATGCCGGCTGGGATAGGCTGGCGGCACGGCCATGCCAAGCGCGCATTGGGCAGGGCAGACCGATTGCTCTATTCCCGGTTCATGGATTCCACCCTGGCCCCGCTGGCGCTCTACATCCACTGGCCGTTTTGCCTTAGCAAATGCCCGTATTGCGACTTCAACTCCCATGTGCGGGAGCGCATTCCGCAGGCCCGCATGGTCGCCGCCTTGCGCCGCGAACTCGCCGCGGAGGCGGCCCGCATCGGCCCGCGCCGTCTCACCTCCATCTTCTTCGGCGGCGGTACGCCCAGCCTGCTGGACCCGGAAAACGTCGCTTTGCTCATCGCCGACGCGCAAGCGCGTTTCGCGCCGGCCCCGGATAT
>Ga0116227_10003938_pt1 | contig 32572 bp, 26 predicted proteins | sample S1TSphgellanicum_FD_89693 | JGI IMG/M metagenome (GOLD analysis project Ga0116227, IMG submission 89693) | Host-associated microbial communities from peat moss isolated from Minnesota, USA - S1T2_Fb - Sphagnum magellanicum MG | ecosystem: Host-associated > Plants > Peat moss > Unclassified... | reverse complement strand
ATGGTAGAGGCACTCAAGAAGGCTCAACTTCACAGAATGAGCCCTTCCTGCCCCGGTGGCTGAGGTATACCCCTTGGGCCTCAGCCTGGCCTAAAGCCCTAAGCTCTGATTGGAGGAGCAGATCTGATCTGATCTGATCTCTACCTCTTCATACGGTGGAACTAACGGCAACGGTGATGATGACGGTCACACTCAATGCCATCCAAAATTTGACTGCACATCTGTCTAAATATAGAACATAGTCACTTGAGTTGTCATGACAGAAATGACAAAATCACAGTCAATTTCCTTGGGCAAGAACCCTTTGAATCTATGGATCGACCATATTCATAACTAAAAAAAATTGGTCCAAGTATACCACAATTACAAAAGATGGTGAAAAAAACTCCCCCAACAAAACAAACTCCACTCAGAAGTGTGGAGGGTGAGGACTAGATTCTTTTGCAAGGAAAAAATCACTAATGAAGAGGTTGTTCAAGCATAAATTTCATTAAAAAATGAATGCAGGTGAGGGTCAAAGCTGTCAAAGTGTGGGTCAGGTAAGTACATTGCTTTGGTGTGTTGTAGGCATTTTCCAATTCCTTTTTACACATCTACTTGAGATCCATTTTGCTTTTCATTGATCTTTTCATTTTATGGAATTGGTTATAGCCCACCATGTTTGGCAAGGAGTTAAGAGGTAGGGGGGTTGCACTTGTAGGGGGTAACAAAAACAAGGCAATGGGACAATGGGCACACATTTTTTATCACTTTCTAGTTTCATTAATGTCTTTATTTTCATTGTGGTTTTCATTGTTTTATTAGTTACTTATGTTGATTTGCAATTCAAGGGATGTTAGTTGCCGAACAATGGTCACAACCAATGTTAATATATTGAATTGTTGGGCGGATTGTAATATAATATTGGAAAATTCGTCGTATTGGTGAATGCAAAGAACCCAAGATAGAAGGTGGTGTTTAGCAAAATTAGTGGCCATTGGGGGGCAAACAAATTCCATGGTTCACCCATACTTGAATTCATGTTGAAAATGGATGTTGTAGTTGTTCATGTGCTTAATACTCCACTTATGCACCTACATGAAGTTGATGACCAAGCTTTGGTGAGAGATGTGGTAGGCACTTGCACATTGTGGAATTGGAGATATGTGAAGGTTGTAAATTGACATACTTTGGTCAGAACCAACTTATTTAAATTCTTTGATGAGTGGGTGTTCATAATATTGACACTTTATTTCATCAGCAAACAATGAATTTTGTCTTTTTTTTTAGTGGATCTTGGCATGGAACATTGGAATTTCCATATAATACATTCTTCTCTATTTTGGAAAATTGTTCTGGTTATTGCACCATTTAGCTTTTAACATGTGTTTTTTGTTAAAGAATAATTGTTCATGACCTATTATTCATAATTAATATTTATATTGCTAGCGTGTATGACTAATAGCTACAGTTATTTATAATTTTTTTAGAAACCAAAAAATGATTATGGTGTTACCAATATTTATTTGTGCTAGTCCTTTGAAAGCATGAATAACTTATCAATGAATGTCATATGACTGAAAGTGTGCACAATTGGCAATGGCAAAGTAAGAAAACACAACTATAGAATGATTTCCTTATAACTCTCATATGACATAGTCATAACAAAACATAACTATTTCACCACTTATGAATGATTGCTTCAATTTAGGTATTCTATACAAATGTCAAACACCAATTTGACCACGTGTCCATGTATTGGCCGAACTGCTAAGTGCCACATGTCCCAATCCATGATTGCTACATGGATAATGTTAATAATATTATTACTAATAAATTACTCAACAATCACTTCAATATGACTATGTTTTCAAATATCCCCTCCATTTATACACACAAAATGTTGCCACATGGATAAATGTAATTACAACATGTGGCCTAATATGATATTAATAGGTGAACCTCTATATGTCATCCATGTGCACAACCATATGGTAAACTTCAAATCATATTTTAATCATTGAACCATTCAAAATTCTTAGTTGATGAGTCATCATCTTGTGGACCCCACATAGTAAATTGGTTTGCCACATAGGATCCACATATGTGGTGACATGTCGATCATGTAGTCAATAATAGGTGGCCCCTATGTCCTCTATGACTACAATAATGACTATTGGATGAAGTGTGCCATGTCATCAATTATATGATGATGTGTTCTAAACAACTCATCCACAATAACTATACAACCATGACTCATTTGTGTCCTCTATGATTGGTTTTCCAGTCATAAAAAGAGTCATAGATTGCCAATTTTCTTCTAATGGAAAATTGTCAAACTATGACTCCTTTTTGTGTACACCATACCATGGAAACACCCATTTGTTGTGAACTATACAACCCAATTTATGGCCCATCTAAGACCTATTCATTGGTCTATTATCAAACACATTTTGTTATATATATATACATAATTTCTCTCTCTTTGGTTTTCTGCCTTTCCTTCAAGCTTTCAAGGATTTGAAAGTACACGACCATTTTTGTTTTCCATTCCTCCTAATGTTATACATTTATGTCATTCTTCCATTCATGACATTAAAATTTTCCAACATGGGTGCAATACAAATCTAAAGCCTTAAAGTAGAAACACCAACCTAATCACACACCAACTTAATTACTATGTCAAATGTAAAACTATGCAAAGTTTGGAGCAACATGACCCAATTCTAAGTTTAGTTTTCAAGTTAGCTCCAAGTCCCTTGAACATCAAGTTCTAAATTTGGGAAAAGATAAAATGAACTTTAACTAGAAATAGAATTAACCTCCTAGTGGAATTGAACCAATACCAAACCGAGAAATCAACCTATTGTTAGAAATGAAATTAAAACCAACCTCTGAATCTTTTTTATACCGATTCTATGCACCCCAGTACTAATTTATTTTTCTTCTCTAGGCATGCATTGTTTTTTCAAACAGATTGTAGTTATACATGTGTTTTTTGTTCAAGTGTTACTATTTATTGGTTGTGCAACATACAATATATTGGTGGAATGATATCAATTTGAAACTAATTGGCTTTGGATTTGATTTCCTGAAGAACAAAAAAATTGGAAGTGTACAAATGTGAAGGATTGGGTTTGGAACATGACATTTTTTTTTCACCATTAGGATGATTCTTGGAATGTTTGAATTCTTACCATTCAGTTTGGCATTTGACCTTGTGCATATATCATCTAAACATGTGTTTTGTTGTTTGAATCAACATCTTAAACATACAATGAGAATCAAGTGAAAGAAAATGTAAGGTTTAACCTTGTACAATTTAATCAAACTTCAAAGTGATGGAAAGATTTTTGCAAGTCATTTCCAATGCACAATAGTTCTTTCACACATAACATACTCAATATTCTTATGTCAAGTCTTGCAACATCAGCATTTGCCATTGAAAATCAAAGCATTCAATATTCATTTGTTATTCAAGTTCCCCATCCATCTTGAAATTCTTATTTCCATTTCTTTTTACACATTTTGAATGTCGTGAATGGGGATTATTTTATCATTGAGACTAGTGTGGCCTGTGCTGTTGGCCCAAGTGTTACTGCATCCTCAACTGACTTTTCCTTCCAAAACCTCTTTTTTTGGAATTTATTTGAATTTTCAGCAGCAGAAATTTTCCCAGATTCAATATCTCCCAGATTCTGAATCCAAATCTTACCAAATAAATTCCATTAAATCCTGCTCATCAAGATCTTTCCAATAACACCAAAGGCACATCCCAATTCCTCCAAAAATTTCAGCTACGATTTAATTTAATTTTCAGTGAAAAAATATTCAATATTCAAGAACTTTTGCACTGCAAGTCCAAATGTCATGAAACCAAGCTGATCCACCCGTCCTCCTCGAGAGCTTTCCAAAGAGACCAAGAACACAATCTGAAGCATCCTGGTTTGGTGGATCTTATAAGTACAAAACAAAACAAAACAAACTAACTACCTTGCTTCATAGATAGATTTGCTAAATAGTCCACCATCCTAATATTTGTGAGTACTACTAGTGTGGTAATGGAAATTCAGAAAATGTTTAAAACTAAAACTGTACAATTTAAGGATCATCAATTACTAGCCCCTTCGCTTACAATTAATTTTTAAAAATATTAGCATTTTTATTGAGTATCTTTTTTGTTTTCTATGGTTTTGAGGTAGTCTAGCTTAGTTGGAACTGGTTAATCTGTCACGAAATAATTTCCCAAACTGCAATGAATGGCAAGTTTCAATGTCTTTCTTCCAGCAGAGTAAAGGTCAATCTTGCAGTCCTACTTGCAATCTTACTATTTTGCATCAAGTGGATTTGTTCATGAGGAGCTGATCTTAGATCAGGTCCACCATACTAGCAAAATGAGGAGCCTGTACACAGTACTTGGATGAAGTACAACCTTCAAATACCTAAAGTGAAAGCAGATTTGGAATTTGGACATGTAAATGTCCACAGGATACACTACACTCTATAACCTATCTACTACGACAAAAGGGAGTCTGTTTGTTTGTCACATTGACATCTCCCAAACCATGGTCTCTTGTCACACTCACGGTATCGTTGCAAAGCCCTTGATGAGTAGGGTTGCACCAAGATGGTTTCATAATGTCTCAATTTATGGTGGAGAAGTTATTAAATATTGATCAATATTTTCACTGAAAATTCATTTAAATTAAAACAAAAAATTATAGAGGAATTTGGGCATGCTTTTGGTATTGTTGGGAAGCCCTCAATGAGTAAGATTCAGTGAAGGTGATTTTTAGACCTTCTTGTCATGTTGTGACAATAGTGTTCTCATGGCACAAGAAACATTTGTTGGATTATCTGTTCCATTGTCACAACATTATACTTCTCGTTATGTCAGAGCCTTCTTCATGTTGGAACCTATATGGACTAGGTAATTGACGAGGCTGTGGTTACCAAAAATAGCTCAGGCGAGGGAGTGCTGAAAGTATTTCTGGTAACCAGCAGCCTTGAGCCAATGCCCAGACATAACCAGCATCCTGTACATCCATAACCTGCTCAGCTGCTGGAGGCCCATCACAGGGAATGGATATGAATCACTTTTTGTCTACACACATAACAAGATACAGGCAGCTCAAGATGTGACCTGTTGGGGGTGTTGATTCACAATCGGGAAACATGTCAAACAAGTCAGCACCTAAAGCTGGTTATGAACTCCTGACTCACTCACTAGACTTGCATCTTCTTTAGATGACTGATGACTTTTTTTTAATAATAACAAAACAGCTGTAACCTGCCTGACTATAATTTCTTGATCCAAAATAATGCATATGAAATAGCTGGGCTAGCCTGGCTGTTATTTGACACTGAAATCTGTACAGGATATGATTGAAATTTCCATCTGCTGCAGTATTTCCAACATAGTTGACAGTATTTGCATCCTTGGAGTGGCGAATTTTTTTTTCTGGGCATAATTCTTTTTGAAGTGTTTTAGTGTCAATAGTAGACCTTACAAGGAGCAGTGAGTAATGTTTTGCATACAATGTTGCAGTTATCAATTACATTTACCTTTGCTGATTGATTAGTCATGTTCCACTTGCACCCTTTTCAGGAATCAATTTTCATATTCAGCTTGCTAATTATCACTAATCACTTGGTAGGTGCTCTTATGCACCTGATTTCCATTGGGCACCCACTTAACTATTACTCATTATTCTGTTGCAGCAAAAATGTCTATATCCTAAAAGTTTACAGACAACTAGAGTACTTCAAAACCTGCAGCATGAAACAGTCTTTTTATCATACTCATAATCTCAAAAGGGTTTTATGTAGGAACTTTGCAACAGGAAATAAGGACCCTAAAATTGCAGTTTCCCAGTCTGCTTGAGGTCAAAAAGCCTGTGTCATCTGCTGAGTGGTTAGCATGATCTGAATACCCTTGGTCTAATTCCTGCCTAAACTCTGAATGGGACTTGCAGGGCCTAAAAATCCAACATAACCCCCAGAAACATCCACATCAGAAAAAATAATTTTGAACAATGTCTCTCCTTATCTAAGATTTCTGCACCACTATGTTATATCCACTTTTGAAAACACATACAAAGTAGAAGTTCAGATACTTCTGGTGTTCTGGAAAGACCAATTACAGGAGTTCCCATTGTGGTCTGAAAGAATTCCAACTGCCATTATCTCAAATCGATATTCAGGTGGATCAGAATTTCGCAGCAAGATTAGGTCAAACTTGATGTAGAACACCTCTTATATATTGATCTTGGAGACACAAGTCTACTCAGGAAAAAGTCATTGGAAACTGACCAAGGATCATGTAAGGCATTGGACGTGCTCTCTCCATCCCAAAAGCTTGAAGAACATCCTTCAACCTGCCAATACTCAGTTCATCTATGCACGCTTCTCTATAGTGGTGTTCAATTGCTCCAGGCAAGTATCCCAAGACTAGATAGCACAAACTTGTCCATACGGATTGAGAGGGCAGAATGGCTGACAAAAATGCCCAAATAATGTTCCTACCAATACCAATGTAACTGCAGTTGAACCCCACCCTAATACTTAGAGGTGACAGACCTGCCTGACCTCCAGTCTTCTTCCTCCACTAGAAAAGATACATCCTGCTTGCAGATTCTTTTTCCCTGAAATCTACATAAAAATCCGGTGAATATCATCTAGAAGTCAGAGCCTGAGTCTGCCATGGTTACAAAATGTGCATTCCTAAGAATGCACAACATTGTAAACTGAATACCATATACATGAGGCAATCCACTAACAGGATTCTTCTCCATTCAGTTCATATCCAACACCACAATTGGCCATATGGTTCACAGAACAGCTAATCACTCAGTTTACTCCAACCACTTGGTCACCACTAACCACTGACAAGCTCCCCAGGTTTACACGCACCCACATAAATAGTCAACTCCTTGTCCTTCATGCCCATCAACTTTGCACACTGCCTCCTGGGTACCTGTAAAATCTCAACCAATTGGCTGTTTGTTGAGGACATAGCCCTTATGAATAATCAAATCTTTCAACATTTACTCTACGCCATCTTTGAGATTTGAAAACAATGATACTCTGATCACTGCATGAAAGAAAGCTGCAAATTGCCACAAACAAGGAGGTGCACACAAATGGTGTCCTTGTAGTTCCAGATGTACACTTGTGCCACCCACTTCCTTGCTCTGGAAACAGATGATGATGGATTGTTCCAGAAAGCAGCCATTGACATCAGATCATTACCATGAAGATAGAATTTGTGAAGGATTTGACCGGCAGATAACTTGACATAAGAAATGAGCAAGAAAATAACTGGAAAGAAGAGAGGTTTTTGTGGGCTTACCATATACCAATTCATGGTCAAGGATTCGCTAATGACCATAATCTTCTGAAGCTTTTCAGGAGGCAAATGGTAGAACCAGCAGTGAGCATCTGTTTTTGCTTTGTCCACATTTGAGTAGCGCCCATATGTGCTGACAGTTTTTTGACTATTGTTCTCGTCGACATGCATTCCTTCCATGTAAAATAGGAAGGGCTGCTTGCACACCAACATGGGTACAGGCCGTGTGTCAAAGCTGAACTCCAGGGCACTATTGTCATGGTTCCAAGCTGTGAATGAGGTTTCGACAGTTGTTAAGATTCGAGGAAGAATAATCTCTGGGAAGACTTGTACAACATACCCTAATGAAATGGAGATTGATAACCCAAGCTTGTGATTGTAGCAAATTGATTGCTGCAAGAAACTCCCCGGATCAGTCTGCATCGCCTTCACCAGATGCTTCAAGCCTTCCAAAGCAGACAGCCCTGGGAAGATCGGCTCTATCACCTCCAAATGGTGCATAGAGATGAAGGGCATCACAGGATGTGAAGCAAGCAATCCATGTGCACTTCCATAAACATCAAACTGTAAAATGACACACATCCATTTGATGCAAATGTAAGAACTACAATTTTGCAGTGTGAGAGAGACAGAGACAGAGAGAGAAGGAGCTGCTCAGAAAGACATGGGTACCTACCTGATGGAAGCCAGGCTCCCTGGTGAGAGGGACACCAAGCTCAGTAATGCAAGCATGAAGGCGATCATCACTGCCAAAGAGTTGAGGGTAACGTTCCAAGCACTCATCCTGCATTGCCGCCAGTGCCTCAGCCAAAGGATAGCTGATGGCAAATCCTCCCCCACCGTATGCCATGCTATGACTGAAATGGTCGTTCTGCTTGTGGCTTTCCGAGGTACTCCCAATGTACCACATCTCCCGAGAATCATACTTGCTGAGAACACGCACCAAGTTCTCGGCAGAGAAGATAGTATCATCGTCGCCCATGACAAACCACCGCACATCGGGAAGGTGTAATCTGAAGCTCTCACAAACAACACGAGAAATGCGAATTCCTGAAGGATGACCCAAAGGATGCGTATATCTGAAACCGGAAGTGTCTTCTGACACTAGCACTATGGGTAGATTCTCTCCTTCCTCCATCTTCTTCACTGGAGGCTCCTCCAACCAAACAAACCCCCGCATCTCCTTTGGCCGCCACCACAACTTGATAAACTCCCGCCTCTTCTCCCATAGCTGCGATGCCCCAGCAATCCCAAAAACAATCTGTTGTAGCTGAAGATCACCTGCATTGTAACTGGAGCTTCTGATCAAATGCAAGCTAGGAACAAGAACAGAAACCGCAGCTGTAGGCTGCAAATTCAAGCTGGGTACAGACAATGAAGACGAGGACGAGGCTCCAAGACCAGAAGCTACGGGAGCAGATCCTTGTACACCAAATGCAGCCGGTAGCAAAACACAGGGGGGGGGGATGCTACGACGAGGGTACGAAAACACGAGTCCGTGCCAAGCACTGATTCCTACACCCAGACAAGCAGTCAGCAACAGCACTGTGCTCCACCAAAAACGCCGACCTGAGGAGTAGGAGCCGGAGCCGCCGCCGCCGCAACGCTGCCGATGATTCTTGCTTGCGATCAACATGTTTCCAGTTCCCGCTTTTCATAGCCACCGACGGCAACTAAAGCGGCACCAATCTTCCTTCACCACGCACCCTCCTCTTTCTTCTCCTCCTCTTCGACCATCATCATCGTCGGAAATTGACCAAATTTGGTGCAGTCGTTTCTTCAAACTTTTGTGCTGCGAAGGGCAGGTCAGCGAGCGGGTCGGGACGACTCCGACTCCGCGCTCAGATCCGGACTTCCGTCAGCGAACGGATCGGGACGACTCCGACTCAGTGGCGTATGATTTTTTCGCCAAAAAGAGAAATTCAAAATTAAAATTTTGAAAGAGAAGGGATTTTTGCAGATTTTCATTCGCCACAAGTGAGAAAAAACAAATTAAATATCGCATTATTAATATACTTGGTTTTCATTGTGTAGCCAGAAATATAGAAGGATGTTAAAAGATTGGTACTTTATTTTCTGAGATTTATAGCCAGATTTGGCTAAATCTTTCTGGGAATGATCACCATCTGTTCTACATCTTCCAATGAATGGTCGCCACTTTAGCTACAAACAGAAATTCCTATAGAAAAAAAACACTTCTCTTCAGCGGTCTTTTTCTTACTGGTGAAATTTCGCCAAAAATCGAATTTAACAATTTGAAAAAGAAGTGATTTTGGAATTTCAGCCGCAAGAAATGAGAAAAAATAAAGTAAAAATCGCCAGATTCATATATTTGGTTTTCATTGTGTAGTAAAAAATAGAGAAGGATGCTTAAAGATTTGTACTTCATTTCTGATTTATAGCCAAATTTGGCTAAATCTTCCTTGGGATGCCTCGCCACTTTGGCTATAAACAAAAAATCCTAAGAAAAGCACTGCAAGTCCTCACTCAGACCCGGACTTCCGTTCCGCACTCTGTTGCCTCATAAAGTCTTGTGCCCGCGCGGTACGTATCCTGTGACACAAAACGCACCACGTCTTCCAGATGGACGGTGCTCCTTCTCCTACCGGCGCGGTACGTATCCTGAGCTGCAAAACGCACCACGTGAACAAGATGGACGGTGTTGATTCTAGGTTGTCGTAAATAGTTACTAGTGGCTGTTTTTCAGTATATTCATTTTTTCCTGTTAGGATCCGTCCACTAGGTAGGTAGGTAGGTAATAAATAATAAGATGCCACTAGCACCCCAACTTGAAATGGGGCATTCCTATTGGTTGATACAATTGAAATTAACCGTTCCCATTGGTTCATTGAGTTTCAAATACGAACTACCTACACCACTATTCTGACCACCATCCCCCCACCATGGTTGGTTGGTTGGTTAATGCAGTTTGCTTTTGGTAGGTAGCAACTTGCAAGCGAGGGATATTGGATTTGTGACTTAGTTATTATTTTATTGTTATTATTATTATTATTATTATTATTAGTTTATGTTTTTCTTGAGTAGCATGGTACCATGGCAAGTTCAACATTTCAGTCTTGAATTTAATTATTTTATTTTGAAGATTCCATGCTAAAAGCTAGAATATTTCAGAATATTCTAAAATATTTTCTATTTCTTTTCCTTCACACAATTTTCTTCTTTGATTTTTTTTTTTTTTGAAAATTTCAAAATACCTTAAAGTAATATGATTAGTGTCCAAGTTGCCATGGTACTTACTACCTAAGGTATACCTTGTCTTTCCAATAGCAAAAGTTTTGTTGGAATCTGTGACAATTCCGACACAAAACAAACTTGACCAATTTGTGTGTGTTGTTGTTGAAACAGCTGCATTTTTTTGTTCAAGAGCAACAATTGATAAGTTGCATCTTTCCCAAATCCCTTTGCTCTTCCCTAAAATTTCAAAAATGGTTTTAGTCTCTGCCAATGTTCCAAGTTTCTGTCATGATTTTGACAATTGGTATCATCATCATCATCATCATCATCAGTTTGAGTTGTTGGGAATGGCAATTTAAGTGGTAGATGCTTGCAATGGTTCAACTTGTAGGTCTGAAATCTTGGAGATTTGATTCCTTGAGGAGTAAATGGCAATGGTGGGTGGTAGTGTTTCGTCCCACTTGGGTGGATGGAAGGTTCTCTGTTTTTACGGTAAGGTTGTTGTTTACCATGAAACAAAAGCAAACCCATTTCTCATTTGAATTGGGAATTTTTGCACTAAGGGCATCATTGCGAGTGTTTGTATGAGTGTTAATTTGTTTGCATTCACTTAGAGTAGGAGGTTTTCAAGCATCAAAGGTTTTTTTTAAAACCAAATTGCTGCAAAGCTGTAACTTTGTGTGTCTTCATGGCAATTGCGATGAGGAATTGAGCTATAGCCATATGTATTTGCTTAACCATATTTGTGGTCCTATGATTAAAGATAAAATGGTGGATCGGTGAAACATAATACTATCAGCCGCAGTGAACCAGCAGCCACCAGTGCACCATGAAGGATGAATGGTAAGTGATCAGGAAACAATTTTCTGTTGAGTTCGAGTTCCCTAGTTAACTATAGTGGTTAGCTCAGTTGCTTTTTTTCTCTACCTACTTACTAACAGCCCCCCAACAAGTTGTTAGTCCGTAGGTAGTAAAAGCAACCCTTACCTATGTTTAAACCATATACTTACCTAGTAGTTACCTATTTTCCTACCTATCTACCTATATATGAAACCTATCTCCTACAGAATTGGTTACAAAGGTGAAACCAAATATTAACTCACTTGAGATTCATCCACAACTGAATAATAACGGGCATCCAGTGGATGGTGCACTGGTGGCTGCTGGTTCACTGTCGCCAATACTATGGTACAGAACAAAGGTGGGATGCAGAAGTTAAGTGTTTTTGGGGGCGGGGGAGGGGGTTGAATGTCTTGCTTCCATCCTATCAGCACGGATTCTATAAAAAATTTGGTAATATGACATGAACATAACAGAGATCAATTTACTGCTGTCAGTGCCTTGTGCCCCATGAACCAAAGTCCAGTGCAAAAGACACTGACAGCAATGCCTTCCACTATACTTAAGAACTTGCAAGAACTCTGCCATGAAATCATTAGGTCCCACCCAAAAAAGATAGGATGCTTTAGCAAAGAGTGCAAGATATCAATTGTTATGTTATTATTGGGGATTGGGGAACTATAAAGAAAACCCTAGTTAACATTGGGACACCTTGAGATAAAAATTGGGTAAAAGCATTTATTATATATGGGTTCAACTCTCCTTTTGTGCTTGCGGTTCCTTCATTTAGGCTTTTTCACCAACAAGGACCAATCGCTATCCAAAACCACTTAACAAGGCCCAAGTATTGATGCCCATTATGCAGTGGAAGGGGTGGAGATGGAGGAAGCTTTATTCAGCTACTGAACAGGCCTTGTAGAGCCGGTTCCACCCAGGAATGTAGCAAGGCAAGTCAGGAGAGCCTTTCTTCTATTAAGTGGTACTGGTCTACCAGCGCCAGAGTGAACCAGTTGCCACCAGTGCAGCATGAAGGATAATGCCGAGTGGTCAGGAAACAGTTTCCTGTTGGGTTCCAGTTCTCTAGCTAACCATGGTCAGTTGATTACTTTACTATCTATTAACAACCCACTTGTTGGGTTTTTCAAACAAGTTGTTACCGTAGTACATGAACGGATTCAGCACATTTATTTTGCTGAATTTTTGAAATTTTATTTATTATTTGTGTTGAAATTTTAATAATTATTATAAAATTAAATTCTCAAGTATTTGATTGTCCAAACGTGCCAAATCTTTAAAACGAAGAAGGTGTTGTGACCGGACAAGAAGTCATTTGAATTTCTATGGTGTGAACACTAGTTTGTTTTAGGGTTGAAGTTTTGTTTTGAGCCGCCATCAACTTTCTTTGTGCAAGCAGCGGAGTTTATCATCACTATTTGTTAGTGGTTGTAAATAGGAAAGTTTGTTGTTAATGTGTTATGTGAAACAAGTTGGAGTAAGACGATGGGTGGCCAAGAGCACTTCAAGCATGCAAGAAAGACGGGAATAAGAGGCTATTGGACCAAGATAAGAGGGGCAATTCGAAGGTGAAGGAGGTTTATTTTTGTTCAAACTGTTGCAATTTGTGTAGAAGGAAAAGCTTGCAAGAATATGTGGTTGCTGTATCGTTTTTTCGCTGCACCAATGACTATATCATGGCAAGCTCTATGTTCTTGTTAGAGTTAGGATTTATGAAGGGTTGATGATGCCTAAAAGAGGTTTCAGCTATAGAACTAAGAGCATATAAAGAACTGCATTTGCAGTGGACTTTGGTGGAACCTTTCTTGAAAATCCAGTGGGTAGTTCATACACCTGAGTGGGAGCCAAAAATCTTAGGTGCTATCCTTGGGTTGGACAAAATGTGAATGAAAGAGGAACAAGATGGGAGAGATCATAGCAAGTATACATAGATCCATATTCCGCATAACATTATGTTTTTCTTGAGTAGTTGCAAACCAACTTGGCAGACCTCGTTCAGTTGTAGATTCGTACCCAGAAATTGATCTATTTCTAAAGGCTAGACCAAGCATTTTTCTACATTTATCTCATGTGGTAGGGGATGGATTAGTAGCTCATGACAAACCAAATGAACATTGAGAGCACTGAACTCAAACCAGACCTTATTAACTCATGTACTCACAATACAAAAATTTGTTCCCAGCAACAATTGAAGGACTACTACTATAGCATATTTAGGAGAGGTTAATAAACATATACGGTTTGAAAATTCTCATGATATGTAGGATCATATACTGTAGGACCGTAGAACTAGGGTGTTGTGACACTTCTTGTTTGATAGGAGATAAGTCGCAGACATTGTAATAAGAGTAAGGATTTGTGATCAAGAGATGGTTTTACCACCCTTTTCTTTTTTGGTTACAGTGTGACAATTTTGACACACTTCAATTGTCTCACAAAGATAACAAAATCACGTTTATTATTTTTAATTAAACATAATCTGCCAAAAATTTCAGAATTAAAAAACCAACTTCAGAAGGTAAGATTTGAAATCTAATTAATTATTCGACAGTTTGTTGCCAAATCCATTCGGGTACCACAACAGTAGGTAGGTAATGAAAATAACCCTTACCTATTTATAAACCAGTGTTGGTTGTGTATTTGCTTTTGAACATACCCAATGGACATGGTATTTTTAAGGAAATTCATATATGAAACCTAGCTGGCCTAGGCTTCACAATTATTTTTTATAGCAAACTTAAGTTCTCCAAACATAAAAATAATGTTTTTTTTTTTTTTTTTTGGGTAGAAGGCATGCATAATGGGTATGGAAGATGGTAATTAACCCAAACATGTGCATTTAAAAACATGATTATAATTCACATGGTTTTCAAGCAAAAAAAATTCAAATGGATAAGTCCAAATACACATTGTTCTATGAAAATGTCACATATAACTTACAAAATTTCTTTTAACAAAAGTTATATATATGTCCTATGTCTTCCATGACTAAATACTAACTATCAAAATTGTAGCTTAGATAACTAGGTGATTGCACCCTTGTCACCAACAAAATTATAATCTAGATTATTACGTAATTGTAATCTTGTTGCCAATGTCGTAAAATAATCCAACAAGCCGAAATATTTCATGACACATCACAAACTATCATTCACCTTTAGCTATATCTTTAATAATTTGATCCACAAATTTGGTGGTTGATGCAAAATGCACTTTCAAAGTATCACAAACCATGCATACACAAACAAAGCCATTCAAGCAACCATGCATTGAAACTAATTTAAATAGTTGATGCTACATTGAATTCATTCCACACAATTGCATCAAACCATACCTTTCAAATTTCAAGAATATTTGGTCATGTGAAATTTGACCCTAGGTACAAGGACTCAAATTTGCAACTTTGTATCAAACAACAAAAAATGTTCAAAATTTAAAACCATAATTGTAATATGCAAAATGGAAACCCCAACAAAGACACCATAATGTAGTTCACCAAACCCACAATCCTTCAATTCTAAACCAAAACTACAATTTACAACTTGGAAACCCTTGCAAAAACACCCCAATGTAGTTTCACCAAAACCCATGCACTCCCTTGGTTGGTTTCGTCCTCTTCTTAATAGTTTTCTGACCATTAGATTCTATGGCAACATTAGAGTGTCATATTTGATACATTTAAAAACTATTTAATGTTTCAAAACAATTGGCCTTTCTTATACATAACCAAACCTTTCCAACTTTGGATAAAACTCTAACTTACATCTTCTTACTACACATTGTGGCATAGAATGCATCTCATTCCTTGAAACTTATAAGCATCCACAATAACAGTAAGGTCATTAAATTTGAAAAATGCTCACATACTTGTTAATTTTTTCCATGTGAGCCAAAACTTTTGATTGGATTTTAGCTAAACAAATAAGTTTTTTTTGTTGTGTTATACCTTCTACTTTGAAAGTCTCCAAGTCGTTTTCAGTGAACTTTTTATCAACAATTATTTCACTAGAACCTAATTATTTAAAATCAAGTCCACTATCACCACTCCCAACCCCTTGGGATTCACCAATGCCAACACCATAATTAGTTATGAATAAAAACAATTCTTCCCCATCTTCCATCATTCCATTCACAAAAAAAATTTAATTGTCTACATTCATTATAGACTAACAATAGAAATGAAGACATTCTTTTGCAACATTGAAGATTTTTTTTGTGATGAATTAGTAAACCAAAACAAAAAAACACTTTATCACCCAAAAATGAAAGTAGTAGATTAATTACTTTGCACCTTAAATCTCAAATATATCATGAACTTTACACTTTAAGCATTATAGAAAACTTTTAATCCTTCAACCATAACAACAAGTCTCAACACAAAAGCCTCATTATAAATATTTCAATTTGAGAGTTGGAAATCATTAGTCTTTCTAATCTACAAATTTTGTGTGGATCAAATCCCTTTGGATCCTCTCATGAGTTATCATGATCAATAATGGGCATCATCAACACATACACCCGTTTCCAAACCAAAGATATCCCCACTTGGTCCCATTAGTTTTTCAACATAATGATCCAAACACAAAAGTCCCAAAAATTAAGGTTTTGATAAATGGCTTAATTGTTAAACAACAAAAACATATAGCCCAAAAAGTCCACAAGGCAATTTTCATTCAAAGCTCTCATGTTCATAGGTACTCATCTCGATTCCTAATCAAATGCCCAACAACATACACATCCTCACAAAACAAACTTTCTCCTAGGCACAATTATTTTCGAAATCTTGATGTATCCATAAAGTAGCTCTATAATCCCTAGTAATTTTCATCATCTCCACATAGAATCCCTACTATTTCAAATTATATTGCCCTAATCTCGAGTTGTTATACTTGGCACAATGGAAAACAAGAAAAACCCAAAAACCTTAGAAGATCACATTACAATTTGGAACATTCCTTTCCATCCACTATTTGAACACATTAATCCTCCAATTTCCTTCCCAAAAACAAAAAAACCATGCTTCCAACACAAAGAAAAACCAATACTTATCTTCAAGTCACCAACACCTTTTTCTCCTTGACCCCCAACATTCTTGACCTTTTAATCTTCCACTAGCCAACCTTCTTGATTTGCATCCAACAAACTTAAGCCATTTGTGTGATCCATCACCTATCAAAATGTTTATATTTAACGTAAAACCAATTTGAAAGCCTTCTAAACCTTGCAAGTATTCAATTGCCAAAATTCACCTACAAACAAACAAAACAAACCACACACAGAAACAACAAAAAAAATGTTTATCCTTATTCCCTTTCCAAACTACTCCATCAACTTGCACATGTTTTGGCATTTTCTTGTTTTTCATCAATCATAAAAAACCATCCATGTTAGGTTTTCATCCATGATATATACCACATTCATAGAACACATATTCTCATGTTACAACATGTCAATGATGAAAATCAAAAAAACATTACAACCATCAACAATGGAAATTAAAAGAATAGTTCAACACAATCATCAACAGTGCAAACTAAATGATGAACATAACAAAACACAAAACACCCAAACACAACAATGGATATTGGAATGTCAACAAACACAATAGCAAAAACCAAAACACAAACTCCGATGCTTCACTTGGATCTTGAGTCCCAAACACGATGATACAATGAAAATTAAAGCATATAAGATCCTTTTACATTGGTTTAAAATGAGACAATGTGCAACAAAAGAATCTAGAGCTTACCTGAACAACAATGTAATAGATACCAACTAGATCAAGAGTAAACTACCTTGAGAAAAATTCAACGTTCATTGCATAGTCATTTCCATTATCCATCATGATTGCACAAAACCAATAGCTTTCACATCAACAACTCTCAAACCAAACTAAGGCCCACTCAGGCTTTGCAAAACTTTAACCTAATTTTTTTAACTCTAAAATTAATTTATGTCATGCACTAACATGTGATGTGAGATGCCCACTCCATCGTTGCATCTCACAAACTTCACAAAACACAAGGCCCACCCAGATATGGGCATTTGCATGTGTATGGAACAAGAGAGGCATGCCTAGGCATGGTATATTAAAAAAAAAAAGAATTAGGGCCCAACAGTTAGGGCACCCCATGCCCTCGTGCATGCGCTAATTATACTTGGCCAAATTTGATACCTGACCAACACTGGTATAAACCATCTTTTTAACCTAGTAATCACCTATTTTCTCACCTATTTATATGTAAGACTTATTTCTTACAAAATGGGTTACCAAGGTGAAACTAGATATTAACTCAGGTGAGGTTCATCCACCAGTGAGCCATAACAAGCATCCAGTGGAGAAGGTGCTTGAGATGTGAATGAACAGTGGGGAAAGCAGTTATGGTCTGAAACATGGACTAGTGGACAGGCCAGAGTGAACCCACACCCACTGATTCACATAACAAGGGAAACTGACAGCACCAAAAGTGGAACCCTCAGATGGCTGCCTGTCCCACCTAGGAAAAAGCCTGAAAGTGCTTGAACTGGACACCCAAATGGGTTATGGAATGGGCGTGTTAGAACCCATTCCACCTAGGTGGAAAACCAGTTGCTTTGTTACAATAGCTACACTAGTAAAGTCATATGATCATATGGGGGAGTTATAAGTGTTCTGGGGCTGGGAAACTGGGTTTTTACCATGCCCCAAACCATACAACCCACTCTGGACCAACCCTTCCTCTACAAGTTTTTTTTAAAAAAAATTATATATATATATATATATATATATAGATAGACTTAATTTGTATATAACCCTCTGGAGACAAATTTGTAAGGTGACTAGGAGGCTAGTAGGAAAACTGTGATTTGTCATGTAATTGCAAATGCAAATGAAAAATTAGGTATAGTTTTTATGTCAAGCAGGGTGGGTGGCAAGGGGGAAGATTTATTGTTGTTATAATAGCACATCACCAATAAAGTTTTGGATGCAATACAAAAACTAAGGCGTCACAAACACGCTGATCCTGCCAATAAATAAGATGTTGTACATCTACCTACTGTGTCCACACTCTGAACACCAAAAAACATCTGTTCCAATTTAGACAGTCTAAACAGTTTCACCAAAGAAACCGGTTCACATAATGTGAAACCAGTTCTCATAAGGTAAAACTTCCAAAAGTTGGATCCAATGCGATAGTCCCTATCCCTGTGGAAGCAGGGCCCAACAAACCCAACAAAACAGCACAAAAGTGATCACAAGTAGCTACCTACCTTCCTACCTACCTTCTCACAACTTGTTTCCGAGGCTAATGATACAATAATACTCAAAATGTGTTTTTGAAGTACCTATGGACTGTGGAGTAAGCAAGAGGCAGTCCAGTCACACCAGCTCAGTCATGTCAGCAAATGGGCTAACGTCAAAGTTAGCTATTATGAACAACTTCATAAATTCCACTTGTATGTTATCATGTGTTATTGTTACCTGCAGGAATACTCTCTCTACTTATTATTGTTGCTCTAGATCTCTAGTGTACACACTAACTAGTTAGCTTTGTGTTGTGCTAAAAGCAAATTCTAGTTTCTTGGGGGCAGAGAGAGAGAGAGAGTCCAGAAAATAACGTGTGTGTGTGTTTTGTTGTACAAGTTATGTATTAGGTAGCTGAGTCCAGAATTTTTTTTTGTGTTGTGCAAGTTATGGACTAGGTAATGAACTCAAGCTGACTGGTTACCCAACATATAACCAGCCTACTATATACAACCATAACCTGCTTGCTCATCACATTGATACATCACAGAATGTACCTACATACAAATCTCTTTGCATCCACACACAAAATGGTATGTGGGTCAGCTTAATATGTGATATAATTGGGGCATGGACCTCCAAGGAGGAAGTGATTTGTCAACAAGACAGCCCTGAAAGCTAGTTATGTGTATAGAAATAGTTGAACCTTAGAGTGTCTCCAATAGCTCCCTCAAATTGTCACTCAACCAGTAATATCAAGTAGCATGCTATAGGTGAAAAACCAACAACCCAATGGTGCATTTCCATCGCAACAAACTTGGTGTGAGCATCAAAAGATTCTCATTTTGCACTACCCAGGGTTAGAGTACTACAACCATCACACATATTTTGCCAAAGCCCAATCAATAAAGACCATGGCTGAATTGCCATCTTTAATGCCATGCAGCCCAAGAAGGGGAAGAACTTTGATGTTGAAGAAAGTGGCAACTTTACAATGTATTCTTGAACATGAGTGAGGATCCTATTGTTGGCATTGGACAAAAATCAAAAACATTTTGGGACCATGTATTAGATAAATTCAATGTCAATTGGCTTGTGAGAGAAGCTTAAAAACTAGCATGAAACTTTGAAACAAAGTGGGCATAGATCAAACGTGACACAACAAAATTCCATGGTGTGCATGAATCAATGGTAGCTTCAAAGGACAACTTGCTTTGAACATCTCCATTGGTTGTCTTACATCTAGGGTTTCCAAATTGGAAATGCCATGGTCAAATACAAGGCAATTGTTGGAGATGTTTGAAGCAAGTTGTCCTTTGAAGCTCCTTCAACTATAACAAACCCCATGTCTAATGATTAGGTTTGGTGCACAACATAATGATTGAAGCATGCACTTGGTATGCATATCAAAGAAAAACTTGTCGATAATGATGTTGAGGATTTGATTTTGGAAGGCATAGTGAATGAACTTAGAGATGCCACTTGACTAAAGTTATTTGACTATTGCATGGAGGATCTTGATGGAATAAATCTCCAAACATTGACAAGGAAAGGGAAGTTGGTCACATTCACATTTGGCATAATTATTTTTTTGAAACACCTATGTATGATGAGAGATTCTTTAAATGACATCATATAATGAGAGAATTATTTTTGAAAGTTATGAATGTAGTTGTGAGTTATGATGATTACTTCATGCAAAAGAAAGAGGATATAGTAAGGTCCTAGTGTTGTCAAGCATCTAGCAATGCACAACAACATTACAAATGTTTGTTTATGGGATGTGAGCAAATGCAATAGATGAATATTGTAAAATATATGAAAAACACTCTTTTGGAATCAATGAAATGTTTTGTTGTTGTGATTAAGGCATGTTTTGAAATAGTGTATGTGAAGTAACCTATTAAGGTTAATATCGTAAAGCAAATAAATATCAACAAAAAAAGTGGCTTCCCTTATATGTTTGCATCATTGGAGTATATGCATTGGGAGTGGTTCAAAGTTGTCCAATATGATAGCCCAAAATCAATTTTGACAAAACAAGGATGGCAAAAAGAACTTCATTCTTGAAGTGATTGTTGATCACTTTTTATGAATCTAACATTTTTTTTCACATACGAAGTGGGAACAATGATGTGAATGTGTTTGATTAATTTCCTTTAATTACTAACATGTTATTAAGAAAAGGATTTAGTTTGACCTTCATGGTGGATGGGAAGAAATATCCACACTACTATTTATTAGCTAATGGAATTTACCTTAGATGGGTTTGTTTTGTGCAAACTATCCATGAATCAAAATATGAAAAAATGTCATTTTATGCAAAGATCCAAGAATTTGTCAACAATGATTTTGAGTGATCATGTTATTCTTGTCATTTAGGTTTGCACTTATCCAATATCCATGTAGCTAGTGGGATATGGTCATAATTTTAGACGTCATTACAAGTTGTGTAGTCTTACACAATTTGATTATTGAAGATGAACAAAATATCAACATAGAACCACTTTTTGAACATAACAATGCCACACAAATTAGACATGGTTTGACATTTGAACATACAAACATGGTACAATGGTGTTAGAAAACAAATAATCATTTTTCAATTTTAAAGGAGGTCTATTTGATTGAACATGTTTGGGCCTTCAAAGATTCCAATTATTAATGAAATACAAACTTTGAGTTCACAATGAATTTGCTACCATTATTTACAACATATTTTTGCTCTTGAACTATGTTACGAATTGCAAATTGCAAATTTTTTAAATGAAAAAATTAAAACCTTCCAAAGTACAAGGATTTCCTTAGCATGATTCAAAGACAATGACTTAACTTGATCTCTAGTGTGGGTGCATATATCATGTCCATTGTGTTTTTTTTTGTTAATTGGTTAGGATTTTGCAAGAGGTTGGATTCCAAATTTCTTTCTTGTTTTTTTGCAAGTCTTTTGAGGCCTTGGTATTGTAAGATTAACTCAAATTTTGTGAACATCTAACATTTTAATCAATGATATTCAAGTAACATTTTTTTGTTGATAATAATACCTATGTTAATCCATTTCACATTACAAGCTCCAATCATTTTCTCAACCATCTATTTATAGAACAAAGTTTGTTTGGTGGTTTCAAATGTTTTATATTCAATCAAAAGTGTATTATGACTTGAATTTTCCATCATCATGTGGGATAAAAAAATGAAAACCCACAAATTGTAAATCTTTTACACAGACGGACAATTCAAAAGCTTATGCATCACAATATTTAGGAATGTCATGAATGGCAAGTGGTCATAATTGATATCCAACCAAATTTGTCATAACTTTAGCCTTGGGCTTGCGACCAAGGTAAGGGCTTGCAAAGGTGCATGCCAAGATTGAACTCGGGAATCACATTTCATGTTCCCGAGAGTGCAAGAGAATGTGAGGGAATGAGCCCCCACACTCCCAAATGAGCTCCCACTTTGGGGGTTGGAATCCCAATGGACCCCCAAATTTTAGAAGGTGGTTGCAAGGGTCAAAATTCATTGGATTGAAAGGTTCCTTATATCATTGGAATTTTTTTGGAACATAAATATCTAGAATGGGCTTGCATAACCGATTTGGACACTTAAAACACAAGTTATGACCAAAAGAAGGGTTGAAAGTCAAATTGCCAATTTGACTCCTGACCATTAAAATTAGGGAATTGCTTTGATTTCCTTGCGTGCATGTGGCATGCCACATACAGTTGGAAAGATCTCAACAAGGGCTACAACTTTGCTTTAGACCTCACTTCAATCAAAGGTTTGCACACAAAGTTATGCACCTCTAAAGTCGCGAGAATTTCAACATTGGGAATTTCGAAACTTGCATTTGGGAATCCCAGGACAAAATGACATTTGAGTGTTGGTCCCATGGCCAAACACAATAATACTATAAGGGGGAAGGTGGTGGCTTGCCCCAAGTCCGGGCCGTGATGAATCTTGTGAGTCTGTGTTTGCCTCTGGTTCATCCGTGCACCAAAAGTGTTTCAACTATGCACTAACCAACTTTGTTATTTGGTTTGTGTAGGTCCATGGTAGTAATTGAATTGCTTATCACTCTTCCTAGTCCCATCCCGAGCTCCAGCACACCCCTTTACCCCCAAAATGCCACGAGTCAAGGAATGTGGCCCAACTCCTTCTCCTTCCATTGTCTTCACCTTTGGACTTGCAATTGAGTCCATCAAAGAGCTTAGGGGTGCATCAAAACTACTCAAACCTTTTTAATCACAAAAATTGTAAAGTGTTGTAAATTTTCTTTGCAAATATATGATACACCAAGTTTTTATGTTACTATCTATGAATGTGCATGGAAAATGCCATAAAAATATATATTTAAAAAATAATGAGAAATGTTATTTGTCATTCCATGGTATAGAAGCTTTGTAAAAAGATTTTCACATAGAGGTCTAAATGGGTCATCAAGTGGTTGTGCAACTTCAAGCTTGTGAAGGAAGAAAGAATTATTGGTCCTTTGAAGCCTAAAAACAACGTCATGGCAATATAAATAAATTTCATGTGGACAAATTTTCATTAAACACCATCAACACACAAAAATTAAGCAACCATTCCAATTTCACATACATATGTAATCTTAACAATAATCTAGCATTACTTTCTTTTTCTTGTTGAATAGTCTTACCAATAGAGGTAGCAATGGGTAATATATATATTTTTTGGGAACCAAACAAACACATTCAAAGTATAAGAAAAATTGTATTCAATTTTAAACCATCAAAATGCCTTCAAATGCTCTTATTCATTGTAATTAAAAAACACAAAAGTGTTGAAGCCTAATAGACATATTTTGATAAAAGCAAATATGTGTTCAATTTTAAACCTTTAGTGTTATATTCCTTAAAATTAAAGAACACATAGTTGTAAGTTGTTGACATTAGCTTTCCAACATCCAATATTTATATAAGATTCAAAAATGTGTGTCACCAACCCACAAGTTTTCAATATGAAATAGAAAACCAAAAATAGAAAATAACATGAACTTTGGTTACACTAACAACTATCTACACACCTTGCATCATTACAATTAAAGAGAAATCCTAAACCACCAATCATGTGTCTTCACTTTTGGACTCCTCCAATCAACCCAATTCAAAACACCTCCACCTTTTAAGCTTATTCATTGGATAATGGAAATTTGTGACTATTTTGTGAATCATTGGAAATGGATAGGGATTATTCATGATCAAAAACATTGTCAACTTGGTCCATGAAAGCTACCTACACCTTCAATGTGCTTTCTTTGATCTTGATCACCTTTTGGTTTTATTTTGCAACTTTCACACCAATGTGTCGTTTCAACTTTCAAAACACACCAAGATCATCTAAGCAAACCCCCATTCACTTCACTTTTGTCATGCCCATTCTCCATTACCTCCAAAACTTGTTGCTAGCATATTTTTTTCCTTCATTGTTTGGGGAATTTTACATGCATCTTCTTGAAGGTCAAACCAACAAGAGACATTCTTCAAAATAAACTAGCAATTAATGAATTAAAATTCAAGGTATTTCAAATGTTTCAACTTGTATGGGCCTAGTCCTTTTTGTAAGGTGGGTGCAAGTATGTAAAAAGGAGTCAATGGGATTACTATACAAAAGGACTGTGAATCCTTTTTAGTCCTTCTTCATTTTTTCATATGAAATTTTTTTTGAATGAAATCTTTTGCAATTTGTTAGTAAAAATACACATAGTTGCCCCAATAGATCACATGTTTTGAGTTAATCATTGTTGAATAAATATGAATTTTTCAAAGTTTGTAAATTCTGCTAGATTCTACATTTCATCTTGAAAATTTATCATAATTTTGAATCATACTAAAATATGCTAACTACTTTAGGTTTTTTTTTGGGTATCATAAAATACAAATTTTTTTTGTATGTCATGCACATTACACCCCATTTACATGTGGTAAAGGATTTTTGAAATTTGAAAATTTTGAAAAATATTTTGAATTTTTAAAAATTAAAAATTTCGTATATTTTAAATTGTGAATGTTTTTTGAACTTGGGTAGTAGGTTGCTAACATTTAAATTTTTTTACCATCAAAATTATGTTATTACAATAATCCTTTACCTAATCTTTTGTAAAATTAACCACATTTGACATAGCACCTATTCAAGTTCAAACATCCATTTTAAAAACCAAAACCCAAAATTTAATTTAATGAATTTTTAATTTGAATTCCTCAACTTTCATATTAATCATTTAACACAACTTGAAATGAATAACATAACTTTAAAATGTCACAAGAAAAACATATGTAAAAAAGTTCACAATTTTCACCAGTATCTGACATGGTTTTTGGCTCCTTTCTTTGTATTTGCACCAAGTTATCTTCTTATGAAGCCCCCAACTCCTTCAATGTTAACATCAATCCATACACACCTTGAATTTTTGTTACATCATGTTTAATACATGTGCCCACTTTGTTTCAAGGCTTCATGTAGGTCTTTATGTTTCTCCCATAGGCTTGTTTACATTGAATCTATCCCAAACTGTCAAGTTGATTTTTATTCAATGCCAACATTAAGGTCTTGGTTCACATTCAAGAATACATGGTATAATTGTCACTCTTCTTTAACATTGAAATTCCTCCCCTTCTTAAAGTTCATCACATTAAAAGAAACCAATTTAACCATGGTCTTCATTGTCTAGGCTTTGGTGAAACATGTGGTGGAATTGTAATACTCTCAAGGTTACTGCAAAAATGAAAATCTTTTGGTGTTCATGCTAAGTTTGTTGTGGTGCAAGAGCATTGTCGCAATGCTATTTTTACCCCTAACTAGCATGCTACTTGATATTATCAATTGAGTCACCATTTTAGGGAGCTAGTGGAAACATGATTCAAAGGGCAAGTTCCTTGCTTGAACTTGCTAATTGCAAATTTCATCATAATCCTAAAAGGTTTGGTGAAGCCCGAACCTTCAACCAATGGAGCCTCATGGGTATCAAATGCCACTTACTTTTCATAATGCACCAATGACCACTACATCTCCAATTTGAAGACCCCATATACAGGACAACTGCTGGAAATGCTCTTAGAGCATCTTCAAGGGTAGCAATAAAATGGCCTATATGTCAAATTTTGAATGAAGTCAATGTCATAGCGGTGTGAAAATGGGGGCAACCCTTCTAAATTCACGTAGGATACAGTGGGTGTCAAAAGGCCTTGGAAAAGAAGATGACCGCTACTTCTAGTTGGTCAATCAGAGTGATTGACCAGACATTGATTGGTATCAATTGGCTAGTCATCACGATCGGCCCATTCTTGACATTTAAATGCTCCAAGAGTGTATACTATCCAATACTTATTGATTATTGGTTGAGAAGGGGCAAACATTTCACATTAAATTTGAATGTGATAAATATAGCCCCAAATGCAATGCAGCAATGGAATCGCTCTTAGTTGGAATTACCCTAAACCCATCCTGTATTTTACATTCAGTGAAATTTCTTCGCCAAGTATGTGATGTGAAGAAGTTCTGATAATCTTTTTGCAGTTGTGGAAGAAGATTGTGATATTTGTATAAGCACCGTTGTTGCTGAGGTGTGGCATTGCAGGCAAGGAGGGGCAAAATTTAGAGTTTCTCACCACCATTTTGTAACAAGCAATTTCTGTTGGTCCACACTTTCAGTGTCTTTGGATTCTCATCAAGAAAGGACTCTGGAAGCCCAAGAGATTGAACAGGGAAAAAAATTAGCAAAAGGGAGCTTGTTGGTTGGTGGTACATGTGAAGTTGCAGCAAGGAGAGGCGGAAGTTGGAGTTTCTCAGCTCCTTTTCTGACAAAGAATTTCAGTGTCTTTGGATTCTCATCAAGAAAATTCTCCGAAACCCAGAGAGAGATTGAAGAGCAAAAGATCAACCACTTCTTGTTCCTCTTGGGAGCTGGATCAGGAACACCCAGAAGTCATCTGATCTCAAACCAAGGTGTGCAACTATAATAAGAAGCAGAAGTTATTTCATTGGAAGCAAGAAAAGAAGTGGTTTCATTGGATCATCACATCAATATGTGGATGTTGGATATATGATGTGGATGCTCCAGAACATGAGCTTGTTGGCACCCATCTCCAGGCAACAAGTGGACTTCTGGGTCCAATGTCTCGAAGGATGAGGTACAAAGCAGAAAGAAAACAAATGGCAGAAAAATACAAGTTACACCTGATCTGATCAAAGCTCGACACAGATTTTCCATTTGAACATTTTGGTCATAGAAACTGTCTGTCCCTTAAGTGCTGCAATGACTATCTGCACTAATGCAAACAAGACATTGGTGTCCAGTACTTACAACAGGGGGCAAGAGACATAAGGACATTCTTTCGGAGTGGTGAAAAACCTGTCACTTGCTGCAGATGCATTCAAGGCAATTCTACTGATTGCATAGGCACCACAATGGAACACCATATCTGGTATTACTGTCAACAATTTTGAATTCTTTTTTGTTCCCATCAAAAACTCTCATCTCAAAGCAAAGAACTATGCAGCTATGCTTTCTTCTGCACTTGCGCAGGCCTCTGCTGCAAGATCAAGGGTAGCCTTGTGCACTTGTGCATGCTTCTGCTGCAAGATCAAGGGTACTTGAAACTCCTCATATCAAAAGCAAAAGACTATGCAGCTATGCTTTCTTCTGGACATGCACATATGCTTCTGCCCCAAGATCAAGGGTACTTGCATCTATTTCTTTGAGATGATGATTGCTGCTAGTGCTATACAATTCATTCAACATCTGAATGAGAAACTACTTGCTTACAATCTTGATTCCCTGAGAGTTCAGAAATTTGAGAGACACTTGAAACCAGCAAACTTCACAATCTCCAAACCAGAGACCCCCAAGTCAGCAGGCCTCTAACTAGAAGTTCTCACCATAAACCCAACAGCACCATTTCTATGGAAAAGATTAGCCTCCATGCAGTAATGTGAGCCTGGCAGCTCTGAATTTGTTTGGACTCCATTTACTTGTTTGCTACTTGGACTCTGGTATCTGTTGTGGTTGGGACAACTCAGATCCAATCTTGAAGTTTTTTTTGAACAGATCTGCAGCTCTGTTTTTCAATTTACACCTCTTTTAAGAGGGTTTTTTTTGGGGCAAACAAGGCTCCTTGCTGCTTGGGAGGTTCAAAACTTTCTGGATCCTTTAGCTATTTTCCAAATTCCAAATGTACTGCACCTTGCATGTTGAAGCTCATGTGAGAACTATGGATCTGACATTTTTCCTGTTGAAGCTCATGTGACACTATGGATCTGACATTCCCATTCAGACTGACTGACTTACAGGAAGGAAGGTGGAAGCTTGGGTTGAAGTTTGTTTCATTCTACAACTGTTTTGACACACAGATTTTGAGGTATCCAAAAAATGAGTGTCAGAATATACTGGGGGTATACTTAAGGCTGTTAACAGAAGATCCCTCTTGCCCTCCGACTGAGATCAATGATGAAAAATCCTGCAGTTTTGAGGGAACTTGTGGATTGAGTCTTGAATAAGGTCTTCATTTCATGACTTGACAAAACAGTGATAAATACATTGCATTCTGTGTACCCAACACACCTAGGACACAAGAATTATTGCATCAAGTATATATCTACGAGGTAAATATTTTTTACAAGAGATCACTACCAAAAGGATTAAACGGAAATTCCTTTTGTTCCCACAAAAAAAAAAAGATGGGGAGAAATGGAAAAGACAAAGTCCCAACTGAATTGCTGACAGCTAGTAGCTAAAAGGCTTATACTGAAGTAGTTCACTTAACAGGAACCACCCACAGCAACTGCAGTGGCAAGAACAAACACCTGGGCTAACTGAACTAGAATTATGGCAGATGCTTCTGCCACCACCACTGTTGCAGCAAGTGCACTTCGTCTCTTGCTACGTCTTCTTCCATCCTTGGCACATCCACCATTACTTGTCTCTGGTTGTTTCCAGGGCTCATGGTTGATTTTACTGGACTTGACACTCTTTCTGTGATGGGATTTTTTGCCCGGTTGTTTCCCCTGCTCAAATTGAATTGGTCCAGCTGGGGAATTGTTTTGGGGATGCTCGTCAAGTCTAATATGGTTGTCAGATGGCACGCTTTGGCTTGTTGCTGTAGTGCCAGCCAAGTAGTAAGTAAGTTTGTCTTCAGGATGATATGAACTGATTCCTTTTGGAATATTGAAGTCTGATTGATAGGTTGTAGGGTATACTGCAGGGTACCCTGTCACTGGAGCTGAATCAAACTGAGACACTACTTGTACAGCTGGGTAGCCCATTGGTGCTGGAGACAGTACAGGGAAGGAGAAACTCAAGTTCTCGACTCCATTAGTATGGTTCTCAGGAGAGCTTTGATCTGATGCAGTGGCAGCCGACCTTCTTGTTGTTGCCATTTCACCAATTGAAGTTGGCTTTTTCTCTTCGGAGAGGGGGGAAGGCAGCTTAGAGGTAGACCTTCTTTCCTGTTCAAAATTAAAGGAAAAAGGCTTGTATCAGTTGTCAAAGCAAGTCTGTCTCTCCACACAAGCTTGTGAAACCAATTCAAACTACCATGTTGATCTGTGAGTGTTCAGTACTCATTTGAGATGATTTAACACAAAAGGGAAAGTTCAAAGAACAGGATGTTTATTGGCATGTCATCTGTGGTAGTGCCATATTCATCAGATTTGGATCACAGCTTGTGTCAAATTTTAAGGGGTGAACACTTCTGCTCAAGAGAAGTCAACACCTTCTACAGATGTACACAACCAAGATAAGGTGATTACAAATTTGGTTCCTGAAACATGACTGTGAAGGCCAAAGTCCATGAGTGCGCAAAGCAAGAAAATTCATCAATAGAGTGCCCAGAAATCTATTTGTGCAGTACCTTTGGTTCAAAGGTCAATTGAACTTCAATTTCTCCTTGGATTTTGTTAGTGTTTGGGCGCATTACATTGTAAAGTACAGCACTTGTCTTTTTCTTGGAGAAAACCTGCTGCAAACCTATCCTGGATTCACAAGTATCATGTGTCAATGAGCCAGCACACAATGGGAACATGTTGCCATCCTCCTTTGATTGATAGCAAATTATACAAATGAGATAGAATCAAGCCTAGCTGGACAAAATGCAAATCAAGTGCATCCCAGGATCCCCAACACAAATAACCAAATAACCAAAGGATTTCACATCCTAACATCGTGTTGATTGTTTCAAGTCTGCAGTGCACTGAGGAAGGTGATTTTAACTAATTTTCCTGCAATCTGAAAATTTCCCACTTTATACAAAGTAACCTTTGCCCAGGTTTGTGGGTGGGCAATGTTGAGCTGTACCAAATTATTCCGATCTTGTTGTCTTTGAATGTGTTCTTGTTGTAAAGTTCTATGCACAAATCCATTGGGCTGTTGTTCAAGATGTTGAACTTGAAGGTTTGATTCCAGATGGGGTCTGAGCCTTGATCTGCATCAAATGCAAACACACCCAAAAATGTTAAACTGAGCTGAGCTTGACCTTCATAAAAAAGCCAAGACTTTTGATATGCACTTGTTTTGTAGTGGAAGTCCTCCTATGAGGATTCAAGAGAAAACTAGACAAGAAAACAAAGGTGAGTCACGTTTGTGGGACTGTAAGTATCCAAAAGTATGGCATATGCATGCAGCTAGTTCCTCTATTTGCAAGAAACCATTATACAGGCAGGATTGAAATTGTTTGCAATCCAAGAGTGAAGCAGCTGGAGGTCCCCTGAGCTGAAAATTTCTTGCTGTGGAGACGTTATTACCTTTTGCAATTAAGCTCTTATGTGCCTGTGCCCCACAAGTGATGATAGCATAGGGGTCTGCCTTGCCTAATCCTGCATGTAGCAAAGCAAAGATTCAGTCAAAGTACCAACAGTGTTTGTGATCCGACATGCTTGTAGAGAGAGAGAGAGAGAGAGAGAGGCCTAGAACATCCTGATAGTGATCAATCGGCATTCTGGGGAATTGAATTACATGAAACAAAGGCGGCGAAGACCTAATTTAGGGACTTCATCATGACTGCCATATTGCTACTGTGGATTGCTCAATTTCAGTCGTCATGTCGAGAGTCTGAATGGGTTTCTCTCATGACCCTAATAAATCTGAACCCTAAACCCTTCTCTTTGTGCTAAACGAAGAACTGCGCCTGCAAAATAAGGAGCTAGACTACGTCGCAATTGCAATCGGGCGGACTGCTATGGGTTTGAAAGATTGAACGAAGTACCTAACATTTCATCACCCCTGATTCCCTGAGCTCTGATCAGCTCCACAACAAGGGTACCCAAGAGTGCAGCCATGGTCTCCGGCATGAAGTTTGAACAAATTTCCAAGTTAGACCGGCTGAAGACCTTGGATCGACGTCGAATATTGGAAGACTCTTGACTTTTGCAACCTAAGCCAGTCTACCCAATACAATACTACTTTCAGAGCCTCCCGTTTGATCAACGAACTAGAGAATCAATCACATCGAACACAATTAGAAGGAAGCTCCCCAGGCTACAATTCTTGCATAAAATTGAAGAAGTTTCCAGAAACTGTTAGGCGGAGAGTTGCTGCAAAATCAAGTACGCAGTTAATTCGCATGATCGAGTAGAGCTCTCGACTTGCTTGCTTCTCTCAATGCTACTGCCGCAGAATCACTCACTTCACGCCAGCATGACTATCTTATCCGGAAACAAGTGAAGCTGGCGATTTCATTACATGATGACTTGCAAGGTGCAGACGAGATAGACTTTATACAACACCCAAAAAGTCTAAGACACGGGATCTGCGTAGGCTGAAGCGCCAGGAAGCTATCCTCAGCCCTAGGCCCCGACACAAAATTTTCCACACAAAAAGTCACGAGACATAACCCTGGTGAGGCCTTTAACTTGTCATGGGCTAAGTTTGCTGCAAACGTATGCACGCGTAAAATCATCCCCATACAAATTTATTGTTCCCCCCCATCTCATTCTTTCCGGTGTACTTGACGCAGGCGATTTCTGAGAGAGACCGCGTCAACTGTGCAAAATCTTCCTCTCTGGTACCTTGTATTTTACGATAGTCGGTTTCACGTGCGACGAGGTGCTAGTGGGTACAAGCGAAGATTGTGCTGCGTCGGGAATCGAGGAAGTAGGACTTCGGGCGGCAGTCGGGACCAACAGCAGCCTTTCTGTCCAATTCATCTTCCCCGTCGCTGCGCATTGCAGCGCGTTGAAACACGCCTCCGACTGTTACACTGTTTTTTTTGCAGGACAATTAATTGTGTAGCCTATATACAGGCTTGTGGCGACAAATTTCGCCCAATTTGGCGACTTTTTTTAAAAAACAGGGATTTTCCGCCAGAAATTTTCATCAGTGTCGCCTTTTGGTGATTTTTCGCCAAAATAAAGTAAAATAAAAATCCTCCAACAGTGTCACTAGGCGTCCGGCTTCCTCTTCAATGTCTCTGCACAATGTTTTTTTTTTTGTGGCGACAAAAAATACCCAGTGAGAGTATTCCGGGAAATATAGTTTTGGTGATCACTCATTAATGCGCTGGTCACAATAGCCATGGCAGCTGCTGTCCCTCCCCCAATAGCTGCCCTTCCTTCCACAACATGGCACACTAAAGTTACATTCACACTTGGTGTTAGGGACTCCAGTGTTGAGTCCCCTAACACCACCATGCTAGTCATTTAGGACTTACACCTACTTACCATGAACATTTTATGTTATGTTAACATTTACTTAACATTAAGCTATCGGCCATTTAACATTAGGTGCCACCTAGAATGCCACCTAGATTTTCAATTAACACTGACTTAACATCAAGTGTGAATGCACCATAACATGGACCAATTCTTATTGGGGGGGGGGGGGGGGCCGGGGGGGGGAAAACCAAAATTCCCCCCTTTTTTTTCTTTTTTTTGGGGAGGTTGTTGTACCAGGTGTCTCCAAAAGAAACTGTTTTAATGGTCTTGAAAAAAAAAAGTTCCAAATTAAATCAAAACATCTT
>Ga0116227_10003937_pt1 | contig 32573 bp, 17 predicted proteins | sample S1TSphgellanicum_FD_89693 | JGI IMG/M metagenome (GOLD analysis project Ga0116227, IMG submission 89693) | Host-associated microbial communities from peat moss isolated from Minnesota, USA - S1T2_Fb - Sphagnum magellanicum MG | ecosystem: Host-associated > Plants > Peat moss > Unclassified... | reverse complement strand
TTATTATTTATTTTTTTGTTTTTTTTTAGTTTTTTAAATTAAAGAAAAATTTTAAAAATATTTCTTTTTTTGGAAAAAAAAAAAAAAAAAGGGTTTGGTGGGCCCAATATTAACATTTAAAATTTTCAAAAATAGTCTCCAAGTATTTTAAGTTTGTTGATATGTTTCAAAATTATCTTGTGTTTTGAATTAAGTTCAATTTTTTAGAATTTCGGGAAATTATTCTTGGGTTTTTTTTTTCCTAATTAACCCTCTTAAAATTTAATTAATGCCAAAGATGAGTCATAGGCATGGTAGAAACCCCTAGCTCTTTGATTGTGAATTGGGTCAAGCTATCAATAGCATAATACATTGGTGGCTTTGAGACAAATTGTATTATTTTGAAAAATGTTAAGATTTTCAAAGAATATTTTTCTTAAATGAACATATTTTTTCAAGGAATTTTTTTAATTTTAAATATACTATGTTAAGTCTATTACTATTAAATCTAGATTAAATATATGTTAAGTCTATGGAATGTTCAAAATTATTTGATAGACATGTGTTGAAGTTGCAATGTATGATACACATTTTCATACTTAAAGTTTTTTTTTTTTTGAGACAAACTCCTATTCATTTTGAATATGTAAAAGTGAGGTTTAATGTTGAATGTTTAAAAATGCATGTGTTATAGGAAGGATTTGAAACTTTTCATCATCATTTCACTCTTAAATGGTTAGCTTTGTTTATCAAGATACTATAAATTGGCAACTTTGACATGTGTTTGTTGATAAATTATTTAAATTCGAAATTTTCATTTCAACAAATAGAATATTCATGAAAATTCAATATTTTCATTCACAGGTTTTTTTTGTTGAACCATTTTTGGTGAAATTTTCAATTTGAAAACAATTGAAAACATTTGTTCCTCATAAAAAGGCCACATTTTGATTGTTGATGATGTCATTCATTGAAGGTTTATGAGAACTATTTACTTGTTGCAATTAAAGGGTTACATTTTGATGAAAATGAATACGTAGTTTAACTGCAATATGAAAATATATAGGATGGAGCTTTGTAGATGAGTGTAAAAAAATATTATGCAAATTGGATTATAAATACTAATGTGTAAAATGCAACTAATTGCTAATGTTGATGAAAAGGGTTTGCTCGAAATAATATAGGAAAATAACTTGTGGATAAAACTTGTAATGTGAAGGAAAAGGGGAAAGAAAGAACACGGGACAAATGTTATTATTGAATAAATGTTCCTTTTAAAAATTTAACATAAAATTTATGTCAGATTTTGAAATTTAGTATTTTTCAAAATTCATTGTTAATAAACAATGATTATTAACATTATACTACAACCAATACCATGTTAATTGCCAAGTCATTTATTTAGATGAAATTATTTAATTATGGATTTGTGTGAAAAAAATTATCATCTGAAACATTGCATTAACAATAACACAACCATCAAGTGTGGCTTGCCTTTAATAATCCATGCATGAATTGTTAAACCTCCATATTGGCGGGTTGCAAATTCATACACAAATACAAAATGAACCAAGAAATTATGCATGATTTATTTAAATTTCATCAATTCTCAAGGACAAGCCAAAGATACAAGGAGTAAGTTGTATGGACTTGAAAAAAATAAAAATGATAATCAATAAAAACTATAGACTTCATTGCTTGAATAAAACATGATGCAAATTAAGCATGAAATGGATTAACAATACAAGGTCACAACTTGTGTTGTCAAGATTAAAGGATGGTGCCTTTGAAACTTATATTTATATTAAGCAATGACAATTTTATAAAGTTCATCATCTAAGTTCTAGAAGCTTTTGTTGACTATGCCTTTTAGAAACAATTTTCAACATCTTCTAAAAGCTTCTATCAACTATTAATTTTATAATCTTTTATTAATTAAATTCTGTAGAACTTTAAACACATTCCTTACATATGTTTAGAAAAAATCTTTAATGCTTAATGTCCATGACATTAACTAATGGATTGCTTATTCATTAAAAACATCTTCCACAACATGAACAATAACCCATGCATGGTTCCTTTGAATTCCATTGATTGTTGACATCCCACTTCTCCATTTCTATTGAACTATTGTTGGCCTTTGCATGCCTTTTTGTAACATTATACAAATGCAACATTATTATTATTTTGGTAATATGTTTGTTTTATCTTAAAAGCCCATTCATGCTAAATGTTTTACCCATCTCTTATCATTATATTTGGTTAACAAAAAGTGAGATGACCATGTTGTATTTCTTAATTTACCAAAAATCCTCCGAAAACTAATAAGATATCAAACAAGCAATATTATTTTAAAAGTTTTTTCATAATGGTATGCAATTGGACAAGGGAATTGTGAATAGGATCTATATGAATAACAAGGTTGTTAAAGGTTTGATCTTCACCTAAAATTATTTTATAGGGTTTTAATGAAAAGGACTACAAAGAATAAAACCAAAACCATGTAAGCATCATCTAAATTGAGCACCATGATCATAGATGAATATATATGAGGTGTAACTTATTGGGGGGGGAAATTACAATTTACTTAAACACAAATAGGTTGTTTATAATTCATTATGAAAATATACTCAAAATATATTTAGTGTATGTTTATCTAAAATATACTTATTATCTCATAATTTATTATTTCATAACATATCAAAAAATACCCTTTTGTTTCAAGTGCTTACTAAAATATATAAGGAGTGACCTCCCCAAGATGAATACTCATGTTGCCATTATGCAAAATATATATTAAAGAAAACTACTAATGAAATTGACAGAAGATAAGCAAAGGATTGAAAAAACCCCAACAAAAAAACCTCGATTGTAATGCAAAAGAAAATTAAATTAAAACCCTTCTTACAATGTGTAATTTTGAATTGGAATACCAACCAATTGGTCCAATATATAACATTCAATCTTGATTTTATACATTACCTTTTTCAAATCTCAAAAAAAATAATGGCTTTTTATTTTGGAATAAATGTAGATTATGGTTTTCATATGTGTAAATGTCATTGATATTATGGTGTCCAAATTAGAAAGTCAACCTATGGAAAGTAATTGATGTGACATAATTGAATAAATATAACTATGTGTTGATGAAAAATAATTTGAAAAACTTTCTTAGTGTTTGAAATGATATTATGGGTTTTAAGGTTTAAACTTGAAACATGGGCTCATTTACCATGTAGAAAACTCCCTCTACCATCACAAAAAAAATCTTGGGTTTTTCCACTACCACCCATTGAAACTATTTGTTCAATTTGGCCACTATTTGACTTATTATCATCATGCAAGTGAAATTGTTTGCTAATTATTTGTGCATAATTTCCATAGTGAAAATGATGACTACCTTGTTCATTAGCATTGGATTTTTTCCTCCATGTTGAATTTTATCATAATGGAAAAAAATATGACATGGAAAATATCTCAACCTTAGTAGACTCCTTGTAAAAGGTAGCATTCAACTTTATTTACACATTGCACTATAATGGTTAGTGATTTTTTTGACATCTCTTCAACTACCAATATGGTACATGAGTTTAATTGTACACTTTCATCAAACCATTGTTCATGGGTTGTATTTTACACTTATCATAATTTAATAACACCTACAACATCTTATAAAGACCTAACTTGTGTGTGTGTGTGTTTTTGTTAATGTAAGTTTGATGTTGGAACCATTTATGGTTTTAACATTGAAATTATTAATCACTATTCATTATGAATAAATTATTTGTTCTTTCAAATTTGTGATGTCAAAGTTTTAACAAAAATTCATTGAACTTGCATTATTTTCATTAGGGTCACAAAGTGTTGGAGCTTTAAACCATGTGCATCAACAAGACTTTTTTGGAGTGTATTAAATGATTTTTTAACCTATTGTTTCTCACCTTATTATTACATTATTTTTTAAATATAAAAATATTTAAACCAACATATATTAATTACAAATATATTCTTGAATAAATAGTACCATATATTAGGAGTAATTAAATTACATCTTTTACCCAACAACTAATATATATAACACCTAATATTATTATTCACATATTTTATTGTATTTCGAAGGAATGACCCCCTTTCTTTCAATATTCATTATTATTTAATTTGTTTTGCAAAAGGAACCACCAACTTGCGAACATTTGCCACTAAAAATAAAACAAAAAATATTGTTGATTAAAGGGGGGAGGGGGGGTAATCCAACTATTTAATGCCAAAATATCACCAAATTATGTTTTTTTTTAATTTTTACAAATTTTTAAATGTATTGCTACATTATTAGAAAAAATAATATAAATAATATGTTGTGAAATTTTTTTCAAAGTTGTGTAATTAATCATTTTTTTAGTCTATAACTAATGTTGTTAAACAAATATGATGTTGAAAACATTGGTTATATTGATTACTTAATTTTTTTCAAAAATTGAAAAAATATTTTACACAACAAAAAAAAATTGTTAAAAATTTAATGAAAGAACTTTTGAATTCACATTGAATTGAATCCCATTTATGAAGATTGTAGATGAATTTAAACAAAAAAAATTATTGATTTTTTGTTTATTTCATAACATGCTATTTTAAGTTGTTTTTTTAACCCTTCAAATTGCATAATTATTAGTCATAATTATTGAATGAATAGATTATCGAATGAGCTTCAAACTCTTGTTTTCATTTATAACATTCAAATAATTATTTTTTTAAATGTTAAAATTTGAATTTCTTAAATAGTTTTATGTTGAAATTTAAACTTTTTTTTATCTTATCAAAGATTGAAGTGGTTTGGTGGTGAAGACCTCAATGCATCTCCATGAAGTTTTGGGTTCAAACTTTGATGAATGTGCACACTAATGTATGTAATGTGTATATACATTGATGTGTCACATAAAAATATGGTATATGAAACATGTACGATGTGTGAATCTTCAAGATCTGCCATTACTTGAATACTACAAGAATATTACAAAGAAATACTAAGATCTTATTTTGTGATCAAGTTTTAAAATCAATACATGCAAATTGGTGAGCAACAATGTATAAAAGAAAACCACAATTGTATTTATAGCACATATGTTTTCTAGACTATATTAAGTGCATGCTTATCTTTCAACATCACCATTATGTTATGCGTCATAGTTAGAGCATTGTAATAGATATAGTCTAAAGTATGTCTCACATACACTTGCTAATCACACAAAAGAAAACATCCACACATAATCAAATACAAAACACTTTTCAAAAAACATTAACAAAGATGCATAAACAACCTAGATCATAAATCAAAGGAGAAATCACTGTGAATGATGGGTGAAAGTCAACTAGCATGTTGGTGTGAACATAATAAATATTAATCCAAACACCTATAAACCCAAAATTCTAGGAATTAATAATTTAATTATAACTCAAGTTCGATCGCATGAATTATTATTTTAACACTCCCACTTTGTCACATCTTGAAATTTCCAAGTCTAATAGCCTCAATGCATTGTATGTGCTTTGGACTAGGGAGACCCTTTGTAAGAACATCGGTCCACATGGTTGATGTTGAGCAATACAAAAATTGCACTTCAATAGCCACAATTGTATCCCTCACATAATGATGTTAAATGTCAATGTGTCTTGTCTTATCGTGTTGAACAAAATTTGTAATTAATGCTAAGCTTCCTTGGCTATTTGTGTGCATCACAATAGGTTTATTTTGTGGGAATCCTAGTTCATTTAACAACCTTCATAACCAAACTACTTCTCTAGTGGCTTGACTAGTCATGAGCCTTGTACTCAACTTTAGTTGCAAATAGTGCCACTATAGGTTGTTGCTTGTTGCTCCAACTTATTGTTGGATTGCTTAAAACGAAGACAAATCTAGTGGTTGATTCCTTGTGTCCAAATCTCCACCCCAATTTGTGTCATAATAAGATGTGAAAATCATCAAGTCATCATCCTTTTCTGTTCCTAAATATTAAAACCAGTAGTTGTGCATCCTTTGGAGCTAGCTCATGATTTGCTTCATAACTTTCCAAAGTAGGTATCCTAAATTTTGCATGAATTGATTTACCATTCTTACGATAATGACAATGTTAAGCCTAGTAATAATCATAACCCACATGATGCTTCCAAATGCTACCTTATATGGTACCTTTTCCATTTCTGCAATTTCATCTTTTGAATTTGGAGATTGTTATTTACTAAGTTAGACATTGACATCAAGTGGTGTCTTTAATGGCTTCAACTCCTCCATTCCAAATCGCTTGAACATTCTAAAACCCACATATTCAACTTGGCCAAGGTTAATGGTCTTCTTCAATCAATCTCTAGTGGTCCTTGAATGCCTAAACAAAAGTCAAACTTTCCTAGATCCTTCATGTCAAACTTTTCAGAAAATGTTGTCTTGACCTTCTGATCTCATCAACATCTTGATTGAGAATCGGTAGATCATATGCATAAAGAACCAAGTAGAAAACTAGTTGTTCTTACTCCATTTGCATATAGATGTCAGTGTCTAATCTATATTATTTAAATCCTTTTTGCTTTAGGAATCCATCAATTCTTTCATTCCAAACCCATGATGTTTGCTTCAAGCCATATATGGTTTTTTGCAATTTGCAAACAAGTTCCTTATAATCAAGTTTTTCATATCCTTCATGCTAGACCATGTAGACATCTTTTTTCAATTTTTTATGGAGAAATGATGTTTTCATCATAACACCTATCCCAAGCAGCATTCGAATTGAAATATACCTTGCAACTAGTGCAAAAGTTTTTTCATGATCGACCCCTTCAATTTATGAAGAGTTTTTTGCCACCACCCGTGTTTTGTAGCATTCCACTTCGCCATTTGCCTTCTACTTCATCTTGAAAACCCATTTACAACCAATGGTTTTTCTTCCTTCAAGAAGTTCCACAAGGTCCCATGTCTTATTTTGAAATAAAAAATTGTTTTCTACGTCTATTGTTTCCTTCCATTGTTTCCCATTTTCCTTCTAGAGAACTTCCTTTGGTGTTATAGGTTCATCATCAAAAGTGGCAACACAAGCGTAATGAATTAGCTTTGTCGGTGTACTATTTTGTTTAGCTAACCGTTTCACAACTAGTTGCACATTTGTCATTATGTGCGTAGACTGTTGTGATGCAACGTGCCCATGTAACTAAAGTTGGGATTTTGGTTGCACCATGATGTTAGCTAGATGTTTTGTGTGAAATTAATTCTTCATCTCCCACTTCTTCGTCATCTTTAAGCTCCATGTTTATAAACACCTTTTGGTCTTATTGTGCTCATGTAGACATTGTTCCCATTGACAATTTTTTTTTTATAGTTTCATTGAATGTCACATCTTGACTAATGATCAACTTTCTTGTTGATTATTCAATCAACCAACATATTTTTTAACCAAACTATAGCCTACAAAACACATTTAGTGCTTTTTAGTGCTTTTAGTGCTTCTAATTCAATTCTCGCATTTCAAGTTTTTGTGCATATGTTACACTTCCAAAAACCTATATATGTTCCACATATGGTTTCTTCCATTCCACACTTCTTCAAATGTTATTTCAATCACAACTTTGTGAAGACTCCTAGCTTTCAAGTAAACTATTGTGTCCTCAACTTCTGCCCAAAATTTTGGAATCAAACCAAGTTGTGATGTAACATATTGCATGTAGCTTCCACAATCGTTTGGTTCATCCACTCTATTATTTCGTTTTGTTGAGGACTACGGGGTGCCAATTTTTTATGTTTGATTTCATGAAATTTTAGGAATTTTGGAAATTTCTTAAAAGTAAACTCACCACCATTATCATTCTTCAAGATTTTCAGCTTCCATCCTATTGGACTTTCAACGAATACCTTGAATTCCTTGAACTTGGAGAAGTATTTTCCTTTTTGACATAAAAAGTAGTAGAATGTTTTCCTTGAACAATCATTGGTGAAAATAAAAAAATATTGCACTCCCCCAAAAATCGTTGGTCCCCAAATGTCACAATTGTTAAGTATGTTAGTTAAGTTGCTTAGTTAAGTCCACTTAGTTAAGGATAAATTGGGTTAGCTAAGTTGATTAGTTTCATTTTGAACCATTTTAGGTGTGAACAAGGTTCAAGATATTTTGTCATGGGATATAATCTCAAGTTTTGTGATATCAAATCACTTTTGGTGATTTGGGATTCTAAGGTATAGTGTTTCAAGTTTGTAGGTTTTTTCTATGTTTTGCAATTTTATTTGATTCATGGTTTTTGTTACTTCTATGTTTTGGGCTTGGATTCCTACTTGTTGCAAGTGAGTCATATTTTGGTTTGGATGTGGTGTACCATTTTAGGTATCTCTATGTTATGTGTTATATATGTGATGACAACAATAGTTGTAGGCACCAACATAGGAATGCACGACATAGTGAAATTAGTCCCAAAACTTTTAAAACTTTTGATCTTCCTTCATTAGGAAATGGTTCTTGATGATGTTTTCCAAGCATGACACTTTTGTAAAACTCAAGTCTTGCATCCTTGTTGATGGACAATCCATCTTTTAGCCTCTGTTTTGCCATTAATTTAAAAAATTTATGCCCAAATGGCCTAGCCGTTGGTGCCATTAGTTCACATCATCAACATTTCCGATGCAACATGAATTTGTTATTCAACACCAAAAATAACGCATTGCAATTTGTAGAGTCAATGTTTTTGAATCATGGGTGCAACCACCTTTTTTTAGCTCTTTTTTACTTCATAATTATCATCACCAAACTTTACATTATACCCTTGAAATGTTCCTTCACTCACAAAGAAGAGGTTATTTGTTAAACCATGAACATAAATAACATCATTTAACATTGCAAATATGGTATTTTCTTTCATTGTTATTTTCATCCTAATTTTTCTTTTGCCTACAACCTTTTGTGTTGAATTATTTCCCATGTCTATTTCAATTGGTGACGTTTTCTCATATTCATAAAAGTAATCTCTTCTATGAAAAAGATGCATAGATGCACCAAAATCCACATTCCAAGCATCATCATTAAATATAGACAAAGTTGCAACAACAAAAGCCTCATTATGATTAATTGCACTATTTTCTTTGTATCAGTTTTCTTGTCAAATTTCTTAGATTTTCATTTGCTTTTCTTTTCATGCAATTTCTTACCCAATGATCTTTCTTCTTGCAACAATTACAAATATCTTGAGATTTGTCTTTGGCAGTCTTCTTAAACCCTACATTCTTGTGACTTGTGTGAACAAAAGCTACATTAGATGCACTAGAACTATCACCATTTTCTCTCCTCATGAATTCTTCATCCAATAGTTTGGTAGTGACAACCTCCCATGTTAGTCTTGTAGACTTGTAAAATTTTAATGACGTGACCAAAAGTTTGTAATTATCAAGCAAACTCATGAAAAACACCATTACCTTGACCTTAGGAGGCATTTTCACTCCAATGGCATCGAACTATTTTACGATCTTGCTCAACTTGTTCACATGTTGTTCCATAGTCTCGTTAAAGTTCATTTAGTAGGTGAAGAACCTCCTTGTTAAAAAGAGTTGATTTATCAACCCTTTTTCAAAATGTTGCTTTTCAAGAGCCTCCCACATACTTCATGCGATAGTCTCTTGACGCATAGTCATTAATTGACTGTTAAACAAACTTTGAATAATGATATTCAAAATGCAATTTTCCCACTTAATGTATGTAGCAAGACCATTCACAATTCTTACAACAAGCTTTTGCTTAATCCCACCAACAAGACTCTAAAACTCCTTTGCCTTCAAGAGAGTCTCTATCTTGAATTTCCACAACATGTAATCTCACCTTTCAAACTTGTCAATGAGGTTGTACAATGGGCCCATAACTTGTGAATTTTCAAGTTCTGCCACTGCTTGAATACTATAAGAATATTATTAAAGAAAACCAAGACATTATTTTGTGATCAAGGTCAAAGATTAATACATGCAAATTCGTGAGTAGCAATGTATTAGAAAAAAACCAAAATTGTACTTATAACACATATGTTCTCTAGACTATGTCAAATGCATGTTTATTTTTCAACATCACCACTACGTTACATGTCGTAACTAAAGCACTATAGTAGATATGTCTCACGTACACTTACTAATCACATAGAAGAAAACATCCATGCAGAACTAAATACAAAGCATTCATAAAAAACCACTAGCAAAAATGCATAAATGCATAACAACCTAGATCCTAAATGAAAGGAGAAATCACCTTGAGCGGTGGGTGAAAATGAACTAGTAGGTTGGCATGACATTACAGATATTGGTCTAAACACCTATAAACCCAAATTTCCAAGAATTAACAATTTAACGGTAACTCAAGTTTGATTGCATGGATCATTATTTTAACACACTGATGGTAAATATCTTTAAAATATTTTGTCAAAAAAATCCAAACCAAACACAAATAGTAATAATAATTTAAAATCGTGGTGTGTATTTTTGTCATGGCATGTTGTATTGAAAAATTTACAATCCATGACCGATTTTTTATATAAAAATAAGAATAATAATAAAATAAATTAAATTACATGATGACTTGGCATGTTAACCCATGTTATATTACCTTGGGACCTCATAATATCCATGTCAATTTTTTAAAATTATAATAACCTAGTGCAACATGTCATTATCCAAAACAACTAAAAAACATTTCATGAAAAATGTCTTAATCAACTAGTCCTTTTTTACCAAAATCATATAAGTTACATATTAGTGAACTTTGTCCCATTTAATTAAAAACATAGTGGATTTTGGTAGTGGAAAAAACCAAGATTTTTTTTTTTGGTGCATGTAAATAATTCTCCATGTGTGACATAACAATGTCAAATATGTAATGCATGCATTTCCTTGACAACTAAATGATCCAACATTAAAACAAACAATGTACAAAAAGATTAATTACCTATTAAATCAAATAATCATATGCTTTTGTTTCATTTTCTAAAAAGCCCCAAATTTTCATATTTTAATTTAGATCCAAGGTATTAAAAAACCTTGTAGTAGTTTATGTTGGGGAAGGTGTGCCCCCAATCTAGACCTCAAAATGAGCGATATGGGTTTACCGAGTTTTGTGCAATGTACCATTTTTCTCAACAAATAAAACCTAATGGAAATGGTGGTATCAAAATCAAAGAAAGATATAACCTTTTCCATAGTTGGCTTCTTGTTTAGGATGCCATTCATTTAAATCCTTAACCTATGAGATTCCATCTAAAAGATCTTTTGGTTTTGCTTGAGATTGTTCTTGATGAGGCCTTGTATTAGTTTGTTGCAAATTGGGGGTTTTGATGATGAATTTCTATGATTTTATGGATAACTTTATTGATTATCCCAAATGGATCAATCTTATATATGACACATTCATATGTAGTTTATTATCAAAATAATTCATTGATTTATTTATTTTTTGCACATATATATAAATAAAGGTGTGTGTGTTTTTGTTAATTTTGTAAATATAGGGGAACATTACATGTGAAAATCACACCTTGACCACATGGTTAAATTTGAAAAGCCAATATGCAAAAACTTGAATTATCCCTAAATGTATGAATTGCCAAAATTTTCAAAAAAAAACATTGAATTGAAATTTTGTGAATTTTGAATCGAACATTCTTGTGTTGGATATGTATGTTTAGTTGGCAAATTAAATGCTTAGTGTATGAGTACATGTGGTTCAAGAAAAACATTGAAAGGAACTTTGTAATTCACCATATGAATACATTATGTTAATCAAAGTGCTTGGTAACTAATTCAAACCCCATCCCAACCTTTATCCATATCTAACTTTATTATATTCTAATCCAAAATTAATTTAATAGACCATTTTTCCATTTTTTGAAATACATCAAGTTTTATTCAAGATGGTATTCATTACTACATGTTGTTTTCTTTTGAAAATTTGTCATTTTTGTACAATCTTTAAAATGTCACAATTGTTTTTAAGTTCAAGTGTTTAAGTACTTGTAGAATAAAATTGGTAAACTATTTGCTACCAATTTTGCAACACACTAGTAATTTGTTTTACTATCAAATGTAAAATTTTGGATTCTTTTGCCATTACTAGTTTGGTAAATTAGCATTACCAATTTTTGTTGTGATTATTTGTCATAGTATTTGCAAGAGTGTATTTCACTATTTGTAAATGATTTTTCATTTATATACACCTAGTACATTACCAAGTGACTTTAACATGAACTAATGATAGGGACATAGAATTAAGGAATTCATTTAAATACATGTATGAAATAAACAAATTTTATGTTTTCATCCATTATAATGTATATATATGCATAATTTAGTTTATTCATTTTTTTTCATATTGTAGGATGATAACGTTTTAAAAAATTGAACCACTCACCCATGACTTTTCATATTAACAAACAAGGTCCTAATTTAGCCAAAAGAAAGGGTAGTATTATTTGTCAAACACCATGATATAACTTTAAGTGACAAACAATTAATTATTTAATATTCCAAAATGCAATTAAAATTCTTGAAAAAGTAAACCCTTTTATATCATCTTTTTAATCTTTCAACCACTTACACACTAAAACAATTTTAATTTATGGTGTTCAAGGAATCATTGAAATCTCCAATTTCTCTCTCAAAAGCCTAGTGGACCTTTTTGTGATAGTTCATACTTCAAAAAACACATCTCCAACATTGATTGTATAGAAGAAACAATGAATGGTATATTCTTCTTGAAACAAGATTTAGCCCTAGAAGTTGGAAAGAGGAGTGAAACATAACTTGGAATAGATTACACAAAAATTCTTGTCAAACTTAGATCCATCCACAAAACCCCATTTTCCCTCCGGAGTTCCCACAACAATGCAAATATTCTCTTCCAAAAACACGAAACCCAACTATTTCCCTTAAAGATTCCCAATGTCCAAACACAATTGAAACATGTCATTCATATTATTCATGAAATCCTTAGATTTTTCATCACTTTCCTTGAAATAGTGTTTAAAATATGCTTTTAAACCTATTTTTTTTCTTCCAAAGCTCATGATGTAGTAGAACAGTAAAGCTCTAGGAAAAAAAACATTCCTTTACAACAAGCATTCTTCCCCAACCATATAGAATAGAAATTCACTACACACAGTGACATTTGATGCTTATAGACTTTCCAAAAACACAAAACCTAAATAATGTACTCACCTTCTTTTTAAGAACAAATGAAACCTTTAGCCCAAGCAAACTTCCACTACTTTTAGTCCAAGCTTCTTTGATTTCCCACCACTGCAAATCCATCAAACCAATTACTAACAAAGCTTTGCAATTTGTTATGAGAAGCAAGGAACAAAGATGATAAACTTGCGAGCTTACCAACAAAACAAGAAAACTAAACACTCACATTTCCTTTGCTTCTATGAATTGTTAACACCTACAACCATAATTCAAAATAAACAAAATGCCAACTATTTGGAACAAACATAACCACCATACTAGTGAATGATCATTGCCTCACATTAGGCACCACTTTAAGATAGCACTTGTGATTTTTTCACTTTTTCACTTTATTATTTATTATTCATTTTAGGTCTTATAACACATTCCTTGTGCTCTTTGTTTTTTCTTTGGGTTTGGATGGGAAGGGACACGAGGGGGTTGAGATTTTTTGTCTTTTGTTTGTTCCAAATGTGTTCCCATTAAGTTCCCCTAGTGTTGTCCAAGACATTCCCAATAACACTTCAATTTTATCCCATATTGTTTGGCCACAATTCAACTTCCATATACATAAAAATGTAAAAGTGGTAAGGAGCTAACTATGGGTGCTACAAAATCCCCTTCATCCCCTTGTTACCACCTTTACATTTTGTGATGGGGGGAGGGAAGCATATATATAGACTTCTATGTTGGGGAATGTCCAATTTTTCAGAAAAATTGGTGAGGGGCCAACCAATTGTGGTTTAGGGTTTAAGGGTCTTATAATTTAAAAAAACATTGTGGTTGCACTACAAAGATGAATTATGGGGACATGAATGCTGCAAAGGTTTGAGTAGCACCCAGTAGTGTCAGCAAATTGGCAAACGAAAGCGAAGTGGGTGTCAGCGGTTTGTCAGAGGTAGATTTGAGATTGAGTTGTTTTTTTTTTTTTTTTTTCAAAATCTGGTCGGAGTTTGTGGAGAGAAAACCCAATTCCAAGCTCCCGGGAATTCGAAGATCCATTAGCAAAGGTCCCAAAGTCAGGAACGAATTCTGCAGATACACAGATACAACGTGCCATCCTGCAGCTGCAGCAGCAGCAGCTACCACCTTTTCTGGTTCGTAGTCTTTCTTCTCTACCCATCTCTTCACCATCACACTCACACCCAACTCCCCTCCCCCACCCCCCGACCCAAAGCTCTCAAATGTTTCTCCTCCTCATGTTCTTTGTGCTCACAATCCTTCCCTGCAATTCTGCAACATTTGGGTGCTCCTCCTTTTCGTCACCCTTGTGCTCAGAGTCCTTCCACACAACCCTTTTCTTGCAACTCTGCAAATTAGGGTTGCTCCTGGGAATCCAAAATCTCTTCCTTCCTTCCTTCCTTCCTTCTGTCTTCATGATTGTTTATGTATCTGTGCCATCATCACCATTGCATGCTGATTGATGATAGACCCACATTTGGATGGATACCCACATGAGCAAGCACATCACCAGACCACATGTGGATGAATGGACCACATGATGAGATCACCAGTTTTTGCAACACGTATGCTCATTTTGCTCATTTTGCTGCAGAATTCCATGTGACATTGTTCCTCCTGAAGCTTGGGATTTTGAAAACACACAACTTTGGAAATCCAAAAAGAAGAGTTGGAAAATTATCCACATGGGTGGGAGTCCAAACATTGCCTCCTTCTTCATTGAAGAGAGTGAGGAGTGTATATGGTGTTGGATCCTTGTTTTGCTCAACAGGTAAAATCACCAGCACCACAAACAAGAAAACTTTGGGCCAGAAGTACATTGCTCATCAATATTTTGACCTTGGGTCTGCAGACATCAATGCCGCCTGACCCACATTTAGTAGTGGGAGGTTGCCATCAGTGATGGAAGGCTGCCTTTCTAGCTACACAATGCATGTCCTGAAGAGCACAGTACTGAATTGCTCGCTCTCCCAGCAGCGTTTGCAATGCTGTCCATTCACTGGAAAAGTTGTAAGAAAGAGTGATGAGAGGTGGCAGAGAAGCCTCCTCGGTTGGGGTCACAGTAGTAGGGATAGAGACAGAGTACATTGGCTGGGGTTGCAGAGGCCGGGATGGAGGAACAAGAGAGTAAAGTGGAGGGAACTTTCCAATGCAGTGCACTATCAGGAGGATGGGATTGGTGGTGGGAGTGGTGAGCAGTACCAGGAGAATGGGACTGGTGGTGGTGGCAGCAGGAGTGGTTACTCAGTTGAAGATGGTGATGGGTCTTCACAGAATGGTGTCAGTGTGGGAAGCAAGGTGGGGAAGTATGCTGCAAGTACAGCAATGGCTGTGAAGGACTCACTGCCACCTGAAGGTGTAATTGTGCTGCTGTCTTGCCTTGTGGGCCTCCTCACAGGTGGCAGTGTGGTCCTATTCAATCTTGTGGTGAGGTGCAGGCCTTGCCCCTTTTCCCCCATTCCTCATGCTGCACATAGTTGCTTGTTTGTAGCAAAGAGAAGAAGAAGAAGAAGAGATCAAGGAAGTAGGGGATGGATAGGATCTTTGTGCACTTGGTGGACAATTCTTCTCTCTGCTTACAGGTCATACACTTTCTAGGTTTTCTTCACAGGATATCTGAACATGGGGATGGGAAAGCAGGTGCATGGGGTTCATGATGAGGTCTGGAAGGGCATTCCGCAAAGTGGTGCAGCCTGGTTTCGAACACGCCCTCTCAACGAGACCTGGGTGCGGCTTGTGGCCGTGCCAGTGGGTGGTGGTGTGTTGGTGGGTCTTCTCAATATGGTGCGGGAAGCTTTGGAGGAGATAAAAAAGGAGGAACGAGGAAGTACGATGCGTCCTGGGTTGGCAGACGTGCGAGCTTTTGTTAGGGCACTGCTCAGGGCAGTGGCTGCAGCAATCACACTGGGCACTGGCAACTCGCTTGGTCCAGAAGGACCCAGCGTGGAAATTGGTGCATCCATAGCCAATGGTGTTGGAACAGTTCTCAACAACAGCCGTGAACGCAAGCTTTCCCTGGTTGCTGCAGGCTCTGCAGCTGGCATCTCATCAGGTCAGAAGCACTCCAACTTCCAAGAATCTCTTTTGACTTGCAGGAACTTTCTTGCAGCAGGTTTGCCTAATGGATGATAGTGGGGAAAGAACAGGGTTCAATGCAGCTGTGGCAGGCTGCTTCTTTGCATTGGAGTCTGTGTTACGTTCTTCAACTACAGACGCTGTGCCATCACTCACCACAGCCATGCTGCTGCTGAGCTCAGTACTGGCCAGTGTGGTGTCACAGGCTGGCCTGGGCTCTGACCCTGCATTCAAGATCCCTGCCTATGACTTCCGCTCCCCTGCTGGTAAACAATCTACCCAATTTTGTATTCTTCAGAAATGCACAATATCAAATCCTCACAAGCTTCTTGCAGCTTCAATGACTGCACTATTGACTATGCTATGCCTCCTCTCAAGTGCTGGCCAACATCATGACTCAGTCTTCCCTTCCCATTCCATTTAGAAATGTGACAGAAACTCAGGATGGAGATGTTATATGTTTTGCCCTTGTTTTCAATCATAACAGGAATTTGAGCTGCTCTATGTTGGTTTGCAGAGCTTCCACTGTACTTGTTGCTTGGAATCTTGTCTGGAGGGGTATCTGTGGCCCTTGTCAAGGGTAGTGCATATGCAACTGCCATGTTTGACCATGTAAAGAAGACGACTGGAATCCCTGCAGGCTTGCTACCACCTGTGGGAGGGTTGGCAGTGGGCCTGATAGCATTGGCATACCCTGAGATACTGTACTGGGGTTTTGAGAATGTAGATGTACTGCTGGAGTCACAACGACCATGGGTGCGGGCCCCTCCTGTTGATTTGTTGTTGCAGCTGGTGGCTGCCAAGCTGGTTGCTACGTCACTGTGTCGTGGTTCCGGCTTGGTTGGAGGTGTGTATGCTCCATCGTTGTTCATGGGTGCAGCACTTGGTTCAGCATACGGAAGTCTTGCAGGTGCTGTAGTAGCTAATGCTGATCCTATGTACCATCTAGATGCACTGAAGGTTGCTGCCCCACAAGCTTATGCACTGGTAATCAAGCAAGTCTTGCACAACTCTTGATCTTCCCTTCATTTTCTTGTAACCATGCACTGAAATTTTGCAGATGGTTATCAGGGTGCTCAAGCGTTTGGGTGTTTCTCTTCCCAGTAGCAGCACATTAGCTCTGTTAGCACTCCCTTGCAGTACCCAGAAAATGGAACATTGGAAAGGCTGTAAGTGTGCAAATGAGTTGGGCATTGTCTGTAGAGTTCTTCACCTCTATTGGTAAATGTTCCTGTTTGATGAGGAAAAACCGCATTTTTGCTGTGTGTTTTGGATGGAAGACTAATTGTGGGAAATTGCGGGAGGCAGGTAGGCATGGCAGCTATGCTGGCTGGTGTGTGTCAAGTTCCATTGACATCAGTATTGCTTCTGTTTGAGCTTACAAGGGATTACCGTATCATTTTGCCACTGATGGGCACTGTTGGAGTCTCCTCCTGGATTGCCTCCTCATTCAATAGGAAGAAAAAGCGTTCATTGGTGAAGCAAGATGTGGCCATGATCTCTTCTTCAACTGTTAATGAATCTGCGGGAGATGATAACATGCCAGCTGATGATTCCTTAGCTCCTCTGACTTCTCAAGAGAAACAGAGTGGGGTGAGCAGCAGTGCTGGCAATGGCAGCTTACAGAGCAATGTTGACAGGCTTCGGAATAGTTTACTCATGGAAGAAAATGACATTTGCAAGATTGATGCCTCTCTTTGTCTCACAAACTTGGAGGGGATTGGTGAGCAGTTAGCAGAGGAGATTCCAGTAGCTGTGGCTATGAGAACCAAGTTTGCAACTGTAGGACTGGAGGCCACTATACGAGAAGCTGTGGCAGCTATGCTGCTTAAGAAAGAGTGGTGTGTTCTGTTACTGGACCAAAACCAGCAGCTCCAAGGTCTAATCACATTGGGTGATATCCAGCAGGCTGCAGAGAGCATCACCACAGTAGGCCTTGAGATGGAGGTTTAGCTACTTATCATGCTCTGTTTTGATTTGGGTGGCAGCAAGGATGTGCATTTTTAGTTTGTCTGCTGCTGCATTGATGATGATGCCTAAGACTAAATTTGAGCTCACTGACTTTGCAGGCAGAAAGTAGCATCGTTGCATTCTGGGAAAAAGTAAAATCCAAGCAAGTGGTGACGGCAACCCAAGGCATGAGCCTGAGAGCAGCACTTCGCCTTATGACAGGACGTGGCTTACGCCAGCTGCCTGTGTTGGATGCAAGTAGGCGAGTTGTTGGCATGCTAGACAGAGATTCCATAGCTCTTGCTTGCCGGTATGCACCCCCTCCCCCCCTCAGGATTTAGGGTCTATGGTTTGGAACAGTAAAGAGAATTTGGAACAGTATATTCTTGTCAATGATGTGATGCATATATACTTTGTTGTTGAGAAAATTAATTGCTTCCTCTGAACATGTCATCTTAGATTCTCATGTGAGTGCTGAATGGTGTGTGTGTGTGTGTGTGTGCAGGGCAGAGGCAACCAGGAGATTGCTGCAGCTTTCCATATCCTCAAAAGTGGTGGAACAGGAACATGACCCTCTTTAGTTTGTGGGTTTAGGGTTTAGGGATTTGAGTTTTGAGAGTGAAAAAATGCTCCAATTGGGCAGTAGGGTGACTACTTGGGTGGCCTACGTTTAACTACAGAGTGGGTTTACTCACATCTTTGTCCAAAGAAGTATATGCATCAGGCATGCTAAGATGTGCATCTCAGGTGGCTATTGAGCTCCACCCCTAGCTAGCTACATTGGACCTTTCTGAAACATCTTTCAACCTCACCTTTCAAGGTGCAGGAGGACTTGTCATTGCCCTCCTATTTTAATTCAATTGAATTATTGCAACTGCACACTAGCTGTACTGGATCTGACTTGAAACTACACAGAACAGGAATTTTCACCAATTCTTGGATCCTCTGGTAACCTCAGGGTTTGTTCAAAAATCTTTGATACTACAGAACCTATCATCCTGCAAAAGGTAGACATTAACATCCACATTTTGTGTGTCCTTGTGCCAAACATGAACTGAACATATTGTGAACAGTAAACTTCACTAATTCAATGAAGGGGGTCTGATTCCTGCCATCAATGGAACATCAAGATCTCCTGTACTCTATGAGAACTGTGTATTTTCTGTGGTCAGAGCTATGCAGACCATCTGTGAAGATAAAACTGTTTTTTGTGGTCAGTGATTTGCTTACTGTGTGTGAAGATAAACTTCTCAACATAGGCAAGGGAAAAAGGAACATTGCATCTCTCAGAACCATTTTAATCAAAGGTGAAGTTGTTGCCACATCACCATGGTAACCTTGTGAGAGGTGCACATTCATTTTGCAAGGAGTGATGTTTACAAGTCCTTAAGAGAGGTAAGCAGTGCCTTGATTTGATCTACTACTGGACATGATGGAATTTCCCCAGTGGAGATGGCTCCACATTGCTGGTAATAATAATGCTTTTGTCTACTCTACAGCTTAGCAGTGTTGTGTCGTACAAACTGCTTGTTCTATAACCTGTGCTCATCTTGCAAGCTTTTGATATACAATTGGAGCTTTCTGCGATCACCCAGGCTTTGGATACCTAGTTCATTGCGGAGGTCATCACTGGTTAGCTGCAAAAGCAGCGCACCATCCACATTGTGATCTGCAAAAGTGGGAGCATACCTTGCCAGCCCTTTCTGTGCCAGCCATTGCATGGTATCACCCACAGACCACTCCTTCGGATGTTCTGCTTCCACCAAAACAACAACAAATGGCAATGCTATGACCAACTCGAGGATTGCGATAATTTCACAGTACTGACAACTGCAAATCTTCCTCCTGTTTGCATTTTCTTATGCATTTTCTCTCATGCTTGTCTACATTCTGGTTTGAGAATCCTGCAGATCCCATCACGCAGATGAGATGGGTTAAGACAGGAACAAGTTTGCAGAGTGAATGAATACATACCTGGCAAGGCGGTGCTTGTGGTGTTGGAGCTCTGTGCAAGTAACATGTCAAACTCTTCCAGCTCCTTCAAGCGCTCTATTGCTGCCTTCTCCTCATCACTAATTTCCTGCGGTTTCTGTTGCACATCACCTGCATGCCTTGGCTTCTTGTCAATGCCAGCTGTCTTTTTCGCCTTAGCCACTTGCATGAGGATCTTTTCATTCTTGACACGGGCTTCCTCAAAGGGACGGTGCAGTGCTCCCATAAGCAAAGCAAAATTGCTCACCAGACCTGCTTGAAACCAAAGAGACCAACCGCCACTGAAAAGCAGCAGAATGGTGAAGAGAGGTGGTCCACCATATACCCATGCATTTGCAACGATCCCTGCTCTTGCCCTTGCAGACAAATGCTCTTGTCGCTTTGCAAACCGTAGCCACATAAAGAGGTTTGCAAAAGGAATGAAGCTCAAAGCCAGAGATGATCCTAACTCCCATAACCCTACTTGTGCAGCTTTCACCCGTCTCCACCAACCATCGCGAGGCAGTCCTGCAATCTCACTCCGACTATGCTCCAATGCGTACCACCCAACTACACAATTTGCAAACATGACACTGCAGAGAATGAGATCACCTGCTGAGAAGAAACCGGCAGCAGCACCACCAGCACCACCGCTCGGAAGGATTCCTCTCAAGCTGGACACCCAACCCACCATAAACAAAGCTTCAAAAGATGCAAGTCCTAGAGGCAAGGAGATAGCAAGCTGGGGAAGCTCCCCTTGCAACTCGCCTAAGCTCTCACTCTTGTCCATTCGCCATTCCAGCTTCTTCACAGCTTTCTTCAACTTGTTTTTGAACCCTCCTGCCCTTATCATCCTGTACATCATTCCTCCTCCATAGCTTTTGGATCTGGGGAATCCGGAATTCTTCACTCCAACAACAAAACACGGCTCCTGTGTGGTGGTGGTGGTGTGCAAAACATCCAAGGCACATCTGCAAGAGGTGGTGGGACATGTTTCTTCACTCGACCCTAATAATCTCTTACCCCCAAATCTCTTAGGAGCACAGCAGCAGCATTCACAACACCATGCCAGAAGATGATCGTGACGAGAAGCAAGATGATAATTAGGGTTTTGCCAATTCAGGCTCCCTCTTCTTCTTCTTCTACCACAGGAGGAGGCTCCAACTATCCTCTCCCGTGCTTCTGAATTCCTGCTGCTAGCTTCTGTTCTCCTGGGTTTTGCAATCGAGATGCAGAGAATTGAAGGAGAAGATTGAGCAAGCACAAGAAATCTCTCCATCTCCAGAAAATCCACAACCCCACAACCCCTGGGGAAAAAACAAATCTTTCAAAAAACCCCAGACCAAATCACCATTTCTCCAGGGGTTTTCATACTACGTACGTACGTATTTTTTTGCAAGTGTTTTTAGCAAATTGTGAACTCCTGATTCTTCAGGCGGTGGTGATGATGATGGGTTTGATGACTTTGTTTTCTGTCTCTTTTGTCCACACACAAGTGTCACCAATGACGCGAGTAAAACTTGTGAGTGCACTCCAGAAACTCTTCGGGAAAAACACACAAAACAAGTGTAGTTTCTCTCTCATTTCCATGGCACTTTATTAAGGATTTCTTACTTTCCTGATTTCTTGGTTGCCCCTTGTTCCAGTGCATTTCCATTAGGGTTTTTTTAGTCGGCCCTTCCATGGCATTTCTGTTAATGTTTAGCTTATTCTAGGGTTTTTTTCCATGCCATTGTTTGGAGGTTTTTATTGGGTTCTTCCACGGCACTTTTTATTAATGTGTTAAGGAGGCCTTCATCATGACATTCCACGATGAATTTCTTATGGCAATTTTGATCAAATTTTCTTCCAGATTGTTCATGTTAATTTTATTCAGGTTTATCCTGGACTTTTGCATGCCACTTTTACTGGGTTTTCTGGTTTCCTGTTTCCAGTAAGTATTCGTTAAGGTATTAGAGTTATCTACGAAGTCACCCTGTCTTCACCCTATCTTTGGGCCGGCCTTCAGCCCCTACCCCCTCTTTCACTGGTACCTATCCACAAAGTAAGGAAATATTTAATAAAGCTCAGTTTCAAATGCTGAAACTCGGCATTTAATGTACAAGTTTCGAGAGTAATTATAGTATATAGTTGACTGGTAGTAGCAGAGAAAATATATGTAGTAATATGTGTAGAAACAGTGGAGGCGCTCAGGAAAAAGGAAAGACAGGATAAAACTCAGATTCTCACTAATGGGTGAAAAAACTAGTTTGGGTCCCAGTTCTTTAACTTTGTAAAATTTCATTTCCAGATGCGCTTTTGATGCCCTATTATGCAGAAAAACTGTACATTCTCGCCCCCTAATCGCCAAACTTTATGTATATTCTACTGACCATTTTCATGGACATTGATAAAGGTTTCCAGCTTTTCTGCTTTCCATTGCAATTAGGTTCTTCAATCCAAATCTCCACGTCCTTATTTATAAAAATACCTCTCACATGGCACTAATACACTTCATGGGAAATTGTTTCCAGATTTCCATAATCTGAATCAAAACTGCAGACAAATAGAAAGCAGGAAACTGGGATCGTTTCTACCTGTGATGGGATACAGTGAATGACCAGCCAGTGTAGAGTAACTTCTGTAGTTCAATTACCACACAGTGGAACTTTATGTACAGTTGGAAGTTCCCATAAGAGAGCAGTGATGACAAACTCAGTTTAAGCAGACCAAATGTTCAAAAGCAGTCACAATGTCAGGACTTTTCCTAGTATCTAGAAAACTGGCAACCCGTACCAAATGACTAGAAACTCACAAGAAGAAAAACCCAAAAGAGAGGAAGAAAAAACACAACAATTTGTAGCTCACACACATGGAAGAAAGTGACACCAGCAGCTTCCTACCGTTTGATAGCCAGCTTCAATTTGTGCCCCATGCGGCAGACAGTCAACCATGGAAGGGTAGACTGCTGCTAGACTCGATATGGGGCCAGCTATACAGCTACAACCATTAAAAGGAAATTCTCCTACAAACATGTGAAAGTAGGTGACTCACATGGATAGAACTTGTCAAAGAAAGACTAAAGCAAGCTCTGTGAAAGAGAGGGACACAAGATGAGGAGTGCTCACTGCTCTTTCCCCCTACATTATCCTGGGATTGAGAAAGGAAGATTAGACCGAGGCAGTTCTCTTCACCACCTTGTTCAAGGTCCCTGCTCCAAATATTGCATATCAGGTAGAGTAGCATCAAGAAACTCACTGGACAAAACTTGAGTTGAAGGAATCAACAAGAACAGCCTGGTCCCATTTGCCAGCATCAACCTAATCCCCTTGTGTAAGAAAGTTCGCCAGGGAAGGAAGACCAGCTAGTAGATTCCATGAGGACTAACAGCACTCAAAATAAGATCTGAAAACTTGGAGCAATCCAGATGAGATATCAAAAAACAGCTTTACTCATCTGTAGCTGACTTCTATGGAGAAAAGAGACACATGCAGCTTCCCACCATCTTCTAGACAGCTTTAATCTCAGCCCCATGCGGCAGAAAGTCTACCATGGAAAGGTAAACTGCTGCTAGACTCTTATGGGGCAGTCCATATTAGCATCCATTCTCATAAAATGAGGAACAAACACAACACATTATAATTGACTAACCAGTAAGGGGCGATTGTAGAGACCAGAACCTACCCATCATGTCATCACGGAAAGCATTTTCTTGGTCCAAGAAAACAAGGGCCACTGCTGCTGGCCTCCCACAAGATCCCAAAGTGATTGGAGAGCCAACCTAAGTCTCCACATTTCAGAATGTACGGAGAGGTTTAAGAGCTAATCTCCAGACAAAATCAGCATCCAGACTAGGATTATAGCATCTGGTTTTTCCTGACTGTATGATTGACACTAAACACAAAAAGGTCAATGCAGATTGCAAAACAACAAATGAGATACCTTTGAGATCCATATCCAGTCAATTCTACATTGGATACAGATACAGTTATTCTGCCCAAGACAAACTTAATAGAGACTTTCTCCATCAAATTTACCTTTAAAAAAATGACAAAAAGGCAGGACCCAAACAACACCTCTAATCATCATCCTCTTCTTCTTCATCACCATCACCACCTGCAGCCTTCTTTGATGCTGCCTTGAGGTTCCTTCGTTTTACTCGTCCAGGCCTGCCACCACCAAGTGGGCTGGAGAGAGCAAAGTCAATGTGCTTCTGGCTATCAACCCGAACGAGGAATGAAGCAACATCAACAATCTGCTTGCCAACCCTGCAATTTCACCAACCCACATTCTGTGAGCTAATGCCAAAACACATGGTTAGGACATGCATTACAGAATGCAAGAGTATTGCATCAATCAATGCTGCACACACATCGTCAAGTGCTTAAATCCTGTAAACCACACTCATCACTACATGTGAGAAAAACCTTTAACTACACAGTACACTTCATGAGAGAACTAAAATGAAACCCTATTTTCCTGTTTTCAATTTGCATTCATGTTGCAATTGCTTCCAACTGCCATTAATCCATCAGAACACATGAAAAAAATAGCCAGAAAATGAAACCTCCATTTAAGATTGCATGCCATACAATGAAGGAGAATCAAAAAATACTAACCTAATGTGCCGTTGCTTGATCAGAACACGGGCATGATGTATAGACTTGGCCATGCCGGACTTGAATACAAGAGTCTGGAGACGACGCTCCAAGAAATTCTCGACCGTGAGAGCCAACACATAATCAAGCTTGTTCTGACTTTCATCAAGAAGGCCATACCGGTTCATTCGACGTAGAAGAGCCTCTCCTTCAAAAATACGCCTAGTGTTCTTCTCGTCCAGGGTGAGAAGCATACGAGCATTGTTGCGGATGCGGCTTAGGGCATATTGCACCCTCCAAAGCTCACGCTTGTTGCGCAGCCCATACTCTCCAACCAGCTTCAACTCTGCATCTAGCCGCTCCTTCTCAAAAGGCCTCCGTGGCTTCTTAAATGTCTTTCCATCTGTAACATCACCAAATCAGACGCTCCGCACATTAAAATAAAATCACTCTCGGAACAAACAGCTCAAACAGGGGAAGAAAAAAAAAATACAACAATCAAACAAAACAGAACATGACAATGGAAGAAGAACGAGAACAAGAAGGAAGAAGAAGTATCCTACGTAACTTTCTATCACATTCTATAAGAGTTCAAGCTTTACTTTACAATAAACCCCACCACCGCACTCCACCGAAAAAACATATCTATACAAAGCACTGGCAGTTGAGGTACTTAAAATCAAAAGGTTGAGAATCGCAGTGAAAAGCGCTTCTTACAGTTGCGGTAGAAGCTAACGTGCACCATGGTGACGGAGCACCGCGCCCCTTTCCTCCGCCTCGCTGCTCAGACCAGAAAACAGCAGCAGGGTGAAAGACACACATAAAAACCGGCGCTTTCCTATTTTCTCCACCAAACCCTAATGCTCACCAAACCCTAATTCTGGGCGGCTCAGATCTGCACATCCGAAACTGCATGAACGGCCACAATTAGATTACATGTGTTCGTCATTGGCCCTAATTGTTCACCAAACCCTAATTCTGGATGGATCGGATCCGCACATCCAAAATGTCATTGGACGGCCACAATTGTAGAGATCCCACTTTGGTCCCCAAGTCCATTGTGGCCACTTTGAAAAATAATAGATTATATGAATTAAATGGTAAATATATTCATTTAAAAATTTAAAATATCCTTTATTTTGTTTGGATCTATGGACATGATAAATTTACTTGGTAACAATTTCAATTTACTATAAATGATGATTGACTAATCAATTGATGAAAAAAATGAATTAATTTTGTGAAAATTAAGTTCCATTTGAATGAAAAAATATTGAATGACATTACATGCAACTTGAAATTCAAGTCAAGTTAAATATTAACTTAATTGGGTTTTGATTTAATTGATCAAAATTCAAATTCCTAAATTAAATTCAAGTACATTGAATGGAATTTAATTCACAATAAATTCAATTTCAATTTCAATTCAATTCAACATTAGATTAAGATTCAATCGAATTGAATTGAATTAAAATCCAATTGAAAAGAAATTGGATGCAAATTGGGTCAAAATGAAAATTTTCTTTATTAAGAAAATGAAACCATAGTTTTAATACATAAGATTCAACTTTTGAAACTTGAAAGTGTAATTTACAATGTTTTTAGCACCATTATGATGAGTGAATGACAATAGATGAAAAAATAAATTAAAACACTCCACAAACAACAATTTAACTTATAACAATACCCACATTACAAATAACTCAATATAGATTTTTTAAAAATAGGGTACAAAATGCAATCACCATATAATGTGAAAGTAGATTAGATGTAAACATTAGTAACATTTTCAAATATTGTGAATTAGAATGCATATTTTGGATCTTTAAATTATAACTTTCATAAACAATTATCAAAATTATCACTAATAGCATGTAGCATAATGAAACATTAATATGGTAAAATTTTGAGTTGACTAATTAAAAACCCATTAGAAATCATTTCAATTCTACTTATTTACCACTACCAACTTGAAGAAAAATTCATGTCTTCACAATCCCCAATTGAAACAACACAATCCCCAATTGAAACAACATTTGGAATTTTTTAAGAGATTTTTTCCAAAATTCTTTCATTCCAATGTTGTATGTTAGAAATTCGAGCACTATGATTGTGTTCTTGGGTTCCATTTAATCACCACATGTTTAGAAACTTTCAACACATTCTCAATGTAACTAAACCTTACACAATATTCTAGAACCCATCCTTGTTCTCTAATTTTTTTCATGTTCAAGCACACACTGATCCTTAACTAATTAAAACCTATAAATATAAAAAGTAAATTGCCTTTACTTGTTGCATATATACATGTTTTCTTCTTTATATTTGGGCATTATAATAATATTGTTAAACTCATGCTCCAATCACTAAACTTCCCTCCCTTTCTCTCTCCATCTCTCTCTTTTGCTTATGAAAAATCATAAAACCCTAATGTTAATGGGTGTCCTATAACTAGTGATTCAATCATTAGTTAGATCTCTCCCATTGTTGAATAGGTTTTTAAAATCTTCAAGGGTAGGAAGGTAATGACATCTTTATTACCTTTGGTTATGTCATATTCTTACTTATTTGACATTTATTACAATGTAATTAAAACATGTTTCGATTAAAAAAAAGATGGGTAGAGATTGAAGAAGGAATGAGGTTATGCTTAACTCTCAAAAGTCATCTAGAAATCTAGTTATTTCCCAAAAGGTCTCTTAATTCACTTTTCAATGATTTAGTTTGATTGGTTGGTTTCAAAACTTTAATTATGTCTTCATTAAAATTTTTTTTATAGATAATGGTCTGTGACACTTTCTATTATTTCTTAGTGCATTTTAAAATCATTTTACACTAAAAAAACTTCTCATTTGATTTGATTTGTGAAAATTATTATCATGGCACTTTAGGTGTAAATTTCAATATAAACATTTTGGTATAAGGATTAATTAATGATGAACAATGGCATCTAATTTTACATTAAACCCCTTTAGTGTAAAAATCATTGTTCTATTTTGAAAACATTAAGCAAGACTTTTAGATTCTGCAACATTTCAAAAATTGAAGCCCCAAGTTTAATTTTCATAGGGTCCCCATTTTGGGAATGCTTCACATTGGGACATGCCTTAAATTTGAAACCTCTAATGGTTTTCAATGACATTTAATGTGAAAGACATTGTGAAGGTAAAAAATTGTGAGACCTTTCACATGTGAAAGACATTTGTAAAAAATAAACTTCACATAACTTTATTTCTTAAAATTGTGATTTTCTTAAATTTTTTAAATGTTAGATCCTTTAGATTGAAAATCTCATTCATACATTCATTTTGGATTAGGTCATAGGAAAATTCACAAGAGGATTAAGTCATATTTCTCATCTCCTTTCTTCTTTATACTTTGTAAGTTTTAAAACACCATGCACAATGTACAACTCAAGTTTGACACACCAATTAAAGGTCATTTTGGTCTCATTTCATGAACTCAATGTAATTTTTCGCTTCACATCAAAATTATGTATGTGTGTTTTTATTTTATTTTAGTTTTGTCGTTATAAACAAAACTTTGATTTCGTGTTTTTTGGAAGATGAAATGTGTCAAGTTTTTAGCTAGAAGTAGTGACAACAAACCAATTCATAAAAACACAAGGTTAGTGAAAATTTGGTGATATTTTAATGCACTTGTAAACAAATAATCAACTATATTGTGAAGATGTGAAGAATTATCTCATATGTTAAAACATGAATTGTTTCTTTGTCTATTCATTTGATATTGTCAAAATGTGGGAAGGTGGGGGAGAATATATTGTGGAAGATTTTATGGGTGGAGGACACATGCATGTGTTAGGAGTTTAACGTGATGATTGATCAAAGTGAACACAAGGCAAACACCAATGGTTATGGGTACATTGAATGGGAATGCGTGGTTCACAAAATAAAGGAAATGAATGAAGGTAGAAATTGTAATTGTAGCAAAAGCAATTTGAATTGGGAAATCCATTTGCTTTTTCAGAGTTCATGATTATGCCATGGTAGGCAACATGCATGCCCACTTTAATGCATATTTTATAAAGAAAATTTGTTAGGATTATATATAATGGAACTTCATGTTCACATTCAACAATTTGAGATACAATTTTTGAGTAAGTATAGAGAATTTGAAGCGAAAGGTTATACCACAATAACAACATGCATCCCCCCCTACTCCACATTGTATAGAAGGAGTTGATTGAATTCGCTAAAATGATTCCATGGACATTTGATCAATAGTTTGAGATTTCTTTTTGTGGATGCAAAAAAAAATTCATGCAAAAGGTCAAAAGAATGCTAGAAGATGTAGGAGATATGAAGCCTACACTATTGATCACCATTTGTTTTAATTATAGTTTGTAAACTATTGCCATGGCATCATCAAAAACATTTTTTCAACTTTTGGCAAACCATCAAGGTCAAATATTGTTAGCAACCAAAAAGAAAAGAAAAAGTCCATTGGACTCAGTGTTTGAATTAAAGAATATTAATATTTCTTTCATTTATCAAAACCAATGTATCAATCAAAGACCATGTAACACATTAATCTTTGGAAATTCCTAAAGTTGGGGTACAAAGCTCAATGAGTGAAGCATCCATAAATCCAACTAAACACATATAATATAACTAGTCTTTCAAAAATTCATGACAATTAAAATTTCCTTGGTCATGTGAAAGGAATTTATATGGTGAAAAGTACTTGAAATGTTATTGTGTCAAATGTATTGTGCTTAACATTTGGGGAAAAAGAAAAAGGGTGTAAGACCTTACACTTGGGAACCATTGCAGCTAATCATAATAATTGAACTTTAATGTTTTTTCTTAAGCAAAATGGCTATAAAAAGAGGAGAGAAATTCAAAATCTATTATCAAACGTGTTAATACCCCATGAAGCAAACAAGGACATGTTTTAGTTGCCATGAGGTTGATGTATCATATTACAAAATTTTAAATAAAGTTTGAATCTTTGTGCAATTTACTTCAACGTTAGTTATAAATTTTCAATATGCATAGATGAGTTCATTCATAATCAAGGTTCCAAAAAAAAGGGAAAAAGACATTAGGACTTTTTGAAACCTAAACAAGTAACATTTACATGCAACAAATTTAAAGTTGAATTTTTTGAATAATCCAACATAAATAATTCATGTTGTTGTGATGATTTTTCACATGTGTACATCATTGTGCATTGAAACTTTGATTCAAACCTACAAAGGCATGAAATGCTTGAATTCTTTTCCTATGGACAATTTGATATGTTTGTTGGCATGATTTCTTTTGCACATTTAATAATCCACATTTCACGTTACAAAATTTAAGCCTAATGAATACAAATAATCAATCAAATGGCCAAATTGTTTCCCTTTATAACCCCAAAGATTAAATTTTGTTGCCTTCAAATTTTTCATATGGTTTATAATATAATCAAATGCACATCCAATGAATATGGTCAAACACAGATGAAAACATTAATTATTAAGAAAATAAATTTGATGTCAAATGCATTATTTAATGTATCACGTTTATTCTTTTTATAAAAAAATCTAGTTTAAACATTTCCTATAATTAATTTAAATGATTCAAAAGGACATTTATATAATATTAAAAATATATATTATTAATTTGAGATGGTTTCATTTTATCTATTGACACATAATAATCCACTTCAATTATAATGATGCAAACAGAAGAAAACTTAAAGTTGTCCTTTGGATTTTTTAAAAAAAAAAAAACATTGGACTTTTTGTACCCCAATCATGAATGTACCCCCTAATTATGGATCATATACAAATCAAATTCTTGAAAGAGAATATTTGTTTGTTATTTCAAAGACTTTATAAGAGTCACAAATGAAAGAAATGCAAGGAAGTTCAGGCTTTTCATCGATGATTGATGGAAATATAGATAAAACATGAAAAGAACATTTGATCATTTATGATACAATTTTAGGCAATTCCCAAGATATTGGGCATCTTGAAACTTCATTCTTAAAATTCTTGAATTTTTTTAATGATACATCTCAAGTTATTTTTCATGTAATATCCAATTTTTTACGTTCTTGGGGTTCAGATATCCAAAAGATGGTAGCCATAACCATGGATGGTGTTTCTTCTATGATTGGGTCACGAAGTGGTTTGGTCACAAGTTTGAAAGTTGAATCCTTATTAATTTTTTCATAATTGTAAAGCACATTGAGATGTCTTGGTAACATTTGATACTACCAAAGACTTTCCATGTTTTTAATTAGTGGAAAAATTAGCTCAAAAGGTTTAACAAGCGAGTTGGTTTTTCTTCTTTGAGGACAAAAGAAATTAAAATTTTATTAAAGGAGTTGGGACATCAAGTTTTGTCAATTTTGTAGTTGAATGCAATATGATGGTTTTCACAAGGATTTGTCATGGCTAGATTGGTTTAGCTCATGTGCGACGTTTTGAACATATGGTTGATATGTTGATGTGTACAAATTGAAAACACATGTTTATTTGCAAATGTTGTTTGATGTTTAATAGAACTAAATCAATTGAACAAGATTTTTGTAGACAAAACATGTGAACTCAACTATATTGGAAACTAGTATAAAAATATGCTCAAGTCCATTAAAGCGATGTTCATATGAAAAGGCCATTTGACAAATGATGTAGATTCAAAAGGAAGCTTGAGCTCAACAATGGTTAGACCAATGTTTGAATCATTGTGTATCACCAAATGTGACAACCATTAACTCTTTTTTTTGATTATATGTACATCGATTTGTTGATATTTTGGCTTCAAATTGTGAGAATTTTCTAATGGTTGAAGCTTGGCAAATGTTTTGTAGCCATTTAAAATGGTGCAAAAGGGATGATAGTTTTTATCATCTTATATGGCAACCAATCTTGGGTTTAAAGGTTTAGGGTTTATGGGTTTAGGTATTTCGTTGGGTACATTTTCATGTGAGAGGGATTGAATACTTGATAGTTTGATGCAAATATCACTTGTCAAGCTTGCACCAACATTGGTCAATTAGGAACAAATATTCATTGCATATGGAAAGATTTGAAAAGCAAGAGGGTCCTTTGAAGAGATGTAATTGTAAGTGACCATTTCTTATGGTTGAATTTTTTAAAAGTGTTTGGAGAATATGTTAATTTTCACTTATATTCATTTAAAAAATAGGAATGCCTTAGAATCTATGTGACAATAGTAGGAACATAGTAGGTTCAACACTAAATAATTATTTGTACGAAAAAATTCCGAAATTTTGAGAAATTATTAAGTTGTTTTTAATAAGTAAAAGCACACCTTAATAGTTTTTTTTAATGATTATGCAAAAATCTTTGGAAAATTTCACTAAATATTTGGCATCAAATTGCCAAACTTGCTAGTTTGTTTTCTTTTGGTCAATTTTGTGATGTAGCCAAATTGGTAATGATCCATAGGAAGATTTAGCCAAATTTGGCTACAAGTTGAATATGAAAATAAAATATTTAGAAATAAAATTAGATTCTTGGTTACATACTTGAACCATTGTATAGAAATCTGGTCGAATTTCCAGATGTTGAAAATCTCCAAAATCACTTGATTTTAGCAGTTTTAATTTGTAATATTACTTTTTTTTGGCTATATAAAGCCGGCAAACAAAAAGGCTGCTTACTAGGCTATTTACCAATGGTATTCATGAATTTGTAAAACAGTTCCCAGACTCCAATACAACTTAGGTTATAACTTCTTTGTTTTTGTGAAGGGCAAATGCTGGAGCAGTTTTTTTTTTTTTTTTTTTTAACATTTTAAATTATTTTTATTATATTTTTTTTTTTTTGCCAAATTTTTCCAAAAAGTTTTTAAGAAATA
>Ga0116227_10003936_pt1 | contig 32576 bp, 17 predicted proteins | sample S1TSphgellanicum_FD_89693 | JGI IMG/M metagenome (GOLD analysis project Ga0116227, IMG submission 89693) | Host-associated microbial communities from peat moss isolated from Minnesota, USA - S1T2_Fb - Sphagnum magellanicum MG | ecosystem: Host-associated > Plants > Peat moss > Unclassified... | reverse complement strand
TTTTTTTTTTTTTTTTTTTTTTTTTTTTTTTTTTTTTTTTTTTTTTTTTTTTTTTCTTAAATTTTAAATTGGTGCCAATTTGGTTATCAATAGTTTGAAAGTAATGATACATATAGACCTCGGATTGCATTGCAAATAAGTAAGGATGACAAGAGTCACCAATTTCTACTACCTAATAGCCTTATCAAAGAACCCCATGACATAGGTAGGAAGGAACAATTTATGCTAGCCTAGATGAAAGCCAAATTGTATTATGTGGAAAGTTAATATATAAATATTTTAAAGAATTTTAAAGACCTAAAGACCTAAGTTAGCTTGGAACTAAGTTTTGTGTGATTCATTATAAGAAGCCATCATCCTTGATATGTCCTAGCATGTGTTGACATGATGTTTTGCGTAGTAGATTTAACTTGGGTTTGAATAGTAAGGTCATGTTTAAATAGCCATGTGAGTGAGTCTCACATTGTTTACCTTATGTGAAATATTACCAATGATGTGGTGAATCCACAATGCAATAGTAGCAACTCACACTCTCACATTGCAAAATTCATCAATTGCATACAATTGACATTCAATAGAGAGAGAGTACAATTTAAGTTTCATCAAAACTATAAAACGGAGATTTTCTTTTTCTTTTTCTTTTTGTTGGAAAATTTGACCAATATTTCCTCTTTTCCAACACTTTTTTTCATTTTTTTCAACCAAAAAAATTGGGACAAAAATCAGGAATGTTTTTTTTTTTTTAAATTATGGGTGGAAATTCAACGAATATTTTTCCATCTTGTTGCAAATTTTCAACAATTTTTTTTTGATATAACAAATTTTTAAAAGAGAAAAAACCATCCCTTCACCACTACCTTCTTTTACTTACACACTCTAATCAATTCCACATTATTATAATTCAAATTGGAAGAAAGCCTTTCTTTTGGCTAGGGATATTCTTTTCTCTTTCCAAAACAAAAGAATACAAATTTACTTGGGAAAAAAATTGTAATTACTACCACCCTCCCTATGCTTTTCTTTGTTTTGGGGGGGGGGGGCAAGATTCACCAACACCCCCATCCCCCTCTCCCCAATAATTTGGAGTTGAGACAAATAAACCAAGGTCATTGCTAAGGAAGATGTACAATATGGGTCCACAAAATAATGACAAACAAGAACATGATTTCAAAGCTCAAAATGTCCTTTCACCTTGTAGCTAATTAGTCAATGTGTATGACACAAATTTACACGGATTATGACTTACAACACAAAACATCACATCTCTAACCGTAGCTCCTCCATACCTAAATGTCATGTTGAAACCATAGAAGAGCTTTAATTCTCAAAAGACTTCTATGAGCAATTTTTTTTGTAAAAATTAGGTCAACTTGTAATAATGCAAGTTCACTCAAAAAACCAAATAACTAGCTTCAAGCTAGTTTTTTTGTCTACTTGAAAATTTTCTTTCTTTCATGCATTAGTAATATAATAGAGTTTGTTTTCTTCAGAGATGTTGGTAGTAGAAGAAGAATAAGAATCTCCTGGAGAAACTAGAAGAGGTTGGGTTGTGTTAGGTTTGTGTTGAGTGTCTTAAATGCCAATCTAGTATGAAATCCAAACAATGTCCAGGGGTTGCTGCTGGTGGGTGGAGGGACTAAGGATGTCCAGAGCAGTGATGTTGAGGATGTTGCAGCTTTTAACCCCCTCTTCCCCCTACCAAAATGACACTTGGGTTGATGAGTATTGTTAACTATTAACACCTATGCAGGTTTGAACCATATCATGGAATCTAAGGAATTCCAGAGAGCAACTCCACTAGCACTCACACTATGTGACCCTGCAGATTAAAATTGGATGAAGAAAAGTCAAAACATGCTGGTTCGGCTGAACTCCACCAGTGCTTAGTATGTGACCCTGCAGATGAAAACTGGACAAAGAAAAGTCAAAAGATATCGGTTTGGCTCAGCAAAATGGTTTTGGCCAAGCATTTTTCACACAGTTTAGTTTGCCAAGTCTTACTAAAATACACAACACCCTAAACCCTAAAAACCCAACACCCACTATTTATTGACTAGATAGTGTTGATTGGTCCAGGTGGATTGTCATTAGTAGTTTTTCCACCTATTTTTGCAGCCTCAGTTTTAGTTTGATGGGTGGGGTGGGAAAAAGGAAATAGGTAACTAAACTTGGATGTGAGAAATATTTGTGCAGCATCACATACTGAGCACCACTAGAGATGCTCTAAAAACTCCCCACTTCCACTGCAACTAACTACAATTTGTGCAATTCACAAAAAAACTTTAGTTATTTACTTGTTACTCACAACAAAATGGTTGAGATCAACTCTAGTTGAATGCTGATAAATGACATCAAATGCAATCACCCGTCAACAACAAGCATTCCCATTCCAACTCTATAATGGACTTACAAGTAGCCTAATGAACAAAATCACCAAATACCTACAACTACTGATAATCAACACTTCTTCTTCGCTACCAAACATTTATTTATTTATTTATTTATGTTAAAAAAGCACAAGGTTTAACAATTTCAAATTTTTAAAAAATTCTCAAATTTTCAACAAGTAATGAATAAGTATGCAAAAAATACACCTTGAGTTGTGGATTTTTTGGTAAATAGTAACAACCCAACGGTCAAGACAATAAACAAATCTCAAAAATTTCAACAAAATACCCAAAAAAAAAAAAAATTAGGGTTTCCCAACAAGACCTTTTTTGTTGAGAATAATTTTGTGCCAAACATAAGTTATAGGTATTTGGTATGGTATATGACTTTACTTAGTTGTGAAACCTTATCATGGATCCAACATGAGGACACATGTTACTAAACAGTCTAAAGCGATGCGCCACAGCAGAACAAGCGCCAGAAGCGACGACATCAAGCAAGCAAGCAAGCAAGCGATATAAAACTAAACCCTCTTGGCTCTAATGCTTTTGTACTACTTAAAATGCACATGACGTCTGAAGAGATTGAAGCTACGAACATTCGCAAAAGAATTATGAATCATCATCGTCATCATTAATATTATTATTATTATTATCATTTTTATTTTTATTAGTCATAGTAGTAGATGCTTTCAAAAGAAAAATTAATAATTTTTATTAAATAATTATTTTAGTATATTTTATTCTATGTAAAGTAGTGGATTTGAAGCAACTTGGGAGAATATTTCTGGAGCTTTCTAGCTATCACCACCCACCACCACCACAAAACTATTCCTGATCAGATAGAATGTGTGCAGAGAGGCTGCAGACATTCTCAGAAGAATTAGGGTTAGGGTTTTGCCCACCACACTCTCCTTGTATATACCCTACTAGTAACTACTACTACTACTACTACCTTGGCAGTTTGGACAATAATTATATTATTTTCAGAAATGTTGAATTTTTTTTTTCAAATATTTTATTTTTTTCTTTTAAGGAAAAAAATATTGAATCTTCAAGAGTATATTTCTATGTGTCAAAATATGAATTTTTCAAAATCAATTAATTATTTGACAAGCATGTGCTGAAGCTTGCCAAGGTATTACCATATTGATTGCTTTGTAAAGGCTTGATGGTGCGGTGTGCCTAAGTAGTGCAAAATTTACTAGGCATTTTTTTTTTCCCAACTCAACTGTAGGAATTTCAGGAAAAAAATATTATTACTATTATTATTATTAAAATGAAAATTTTTAAATTTTTAAAATAATAATAAATAACTAAATATTTGGCAAGATCTCATATCTTGTGGTTTTGGCCTTGTCCCCTTGTCCGAGGGTTTGGATGTCATAGACACTTGTAAAGCCCACCTGCACATCCCCAGTGGCCATGGACCTGATGTAAGAGCATCTCCACCAACAGCAGCACAATGGCATATTTATTTATTTATTTATTTATTTTATTAATATTATTTTAATAAAATCTAGCAATCAAATAGGTAGTGTGAAACCTCCCTTTGAGCTTGTAAATACTTATAGGTACCCAAGATGCAAATGTCCTTCAAAAGAGGGCTAGTAACACATTAAAATTTAAAAACTCGGTCAATAATAAATGATAGGCTCAAGTAGCAACATGTAAATAGTCTCTCACTTTATATTGTCCAATTTGTTTATATTTTAGTTCGGGGATGGGAAAATACATAACAATATGTGTGTGTGTGTGTGTGTGTGTATTGTGTGTGTTTTGGATGTGGGTAAAAATTGATAGAAGCCCAATTAGGGTTTAGGGGCTAAATGTGGGAGATGCTTATAAGAATTTGTTGTGTTTTTTGGGTTGTGGGTGGATCTTGTTCTTCTCTTATAAATTACTTACATTTAGGGGCTGAACAGACACAATGGGTACCTCTTTGATTCAACCTCTATTCATACATTATTCAAGCAAGAATCATGTGCATGTCGTCCTTCATTCGTTTTTGCAAGCCAAGAACAACACTAGGGCGACTAGTAGCATTCTCTTTTGCCTGCTAATATTCCTTGGTTGTTCTTCTTTGTCTCCAATCAATTTCGGAGACTACTATGAGCATACCCACCTGACTCTCGTGTGTTGGTAGAGTGCGGACTTAAACCCTAGGTTATGGCCAATACACCTAAACCCTAGGTTATGGCCAATATATGGCATGAAACATGAAAACAACACACACACACACATATATATATACTCTAGCCAAAGGAAAACCAAACACGGGTTGCCAACAGAATAATAAGGTAAAGGAAGTCACATATTGAAAACCTTAAACCCTAAAACCCTTATTTGACTTTTACAATTTTGATTTGACGACATTACAAATCCAATTATTCAGAAATATCTTATTACCATTTTTATTAAAGCTTTTCCAAAAAGTTTGCATTCTTTGAGGTTTGGATAATCAATTTGCACTTGCAAAAATTTGCAAATTTATTTTTTATATTTCATATTCACTTTAAGACCTTCCAATGAGGTTTGTGTGTGTGTGGTTTAAAATTGTAGAGATATTTCAAATTTTAGAGCTTTTGAAAATTCTCACTAGCAAAAACTCTAAGTTTAGTTCAAGCTGCGTGGTGGGTAACCATAATTATTTAGAGGCTGGCTTCCAGGAATTGCACTACCGCTCCAATGTGTTGTACATGGCTTTAGGTGTTCCATTAGTTCTAGACATGGTTAGAACATGGTTAGAACATGTTCAAACTTGGATTCCAAGGGTGTTCCCAATGAAAGTCCTCTTGTTCCCATGGGTTCCCTTTGAATATCCCCAATGCTACCGAACAAGTTACAAAATTTTATACCATAACATTTTAAGCAAATACCCTTGGCTTTTTATCTCGCAAAAGATTTTGCAAGGTTAATTGGAAAATTGGCTCCTCTAGGATGGGTATAATAGATTAATGGGTGAATGAATAGAAGTAAAACCTTCCAATGGAATTGGGCTCCATCAAAGTCTCTATAAGTCATGGTAGGTCCTCAATAACATTGTCAGGGATAACCCTAAATAAACCCAAACCATTGATGAATCATTGAGTTTAAAACACACATCTTAAAGGTCTAGGTCTCATGGTGGCCTTCAATAATAGAAGGACTTCTTAACTGGAATATAAATCAAGGTGGGCTTTGCATATATTGTAGAATTGTTGATCATATCATTTAATGCTTTGGGTGCCCTCATTTGTCAACTTTTGTGGTGAGATCTCTTCTTAGGCCATTGACATTTTTGTTGCTACAAATACTCACCAAACCTTGGGAATACATCTCAATTTTAGCCCCTAAAGTATGAAATCACCTTTCACATGTAGCATTCTTCTAGATCCTTCTAGATCTTTAAGAGAACCCAGATTTACATTGTATCTCTTATGACATTTAACAACGTCTAGTCCCCAAAAAAAAAAAAAAAACAAAAAACAAAGGTCTTTGAAGTTTAGGGTTTTTTAGGGTTTGGAGATTGGTTTTCTAAGTAGGTTTTGAGAGTTTTGATCTTTTGTGTCATGAGATTCCAAAGCCCATATGAATACCTAGAGGTGTGGTTGATGTCTGATTTGTTTGCTTTCAATTTGTTTTTTGAGCTTGGAGTCCTACATTTGCAAGTAACTTTTCATGCTGTCAAAGATTATGTGCATAGAACCCACATTCTGAGGGTAACTTACCCTCCAAAGATGAAAAAAGATGAAATGTTGTTCACGTTGAATTTGGGTTCCAACAAAATTAATATTTTAAAATTTTATGAAATGAATTTTTTTCTACAATAAATATGCAACAATTTTTATTTTTATTTTGTGTGTGTGTGTGACATTTGCCTTTGTTCCAAGGTTGTTGTTTTCACTTCTAGGGGTTTTAGTTTGAATGAGAGCATCCACAAGTCACCCACATTAGGAATTTTCAATCATGTGGGGTTGGTTGTTTGGGTTTTAAAAATGAATCCATTCTTGGTATATCATCATTCCCCCGTGGAGTTTTGTGAGGATTGCATTGTTGTGATAACTTGAGACATTCATGGCTCCTCCAACCCTTCCACACTTTTATTACTTCAATCCACACTTTCACAAACCCCCTCTCCAATCTTATGTGCAAAAGTCCTTCCCTTTTGGCTAGAGCCATAAAAAGATTTTTTTTCTTAAAATGATAACATTAAAAACCAATAGTATCTTTTTTTCCCTAATCTATGTGGATGGTGAACAATTGTAAACCGTATGAAAACATACGAAAATAATTTTTAAATAGTTCATTGTCACTAGTAATGCACATTAGCATAGAACCCAAGTTAGATAGGGGAGTGTGATATGGAATGATTGCCAAGAGTAGTGAACTAAATAGCTTAGTTACATCCTTTTTTCCAATATATATATTGCCAAGTTAATTTGATTGTATGTGTGTAAATATACCAAAGGCTTGCAAGGAAGTGGGTTTCGTGAATGAAATTAAAAATTTTAGATTAGGTTTTTTTTTATACAACCAAACTAACCAACATTGCTTGTTTTGTTATTTCCTTCTTCAAAGGTATAAATAGAAAGAGTTGGTTGGTTCAAAATAAGTTCATTTGAAGCAATTTAAAGGCTTATTTTCTTTTCTCTTCTTGTCAATTTTTTTGTTGTAGCCAAAGTGGCAATCATTTAGAAAAAGATTAGTTAATTTTGGATATGAAACAAATATGAATTTTTTTTTAAAATGGAATAGCTATATTATTGGTTACATAGTGGAACTTATCATAAAAATCTAGCAATTTGGGGAAAAAATCTCCATGAAAATCATATATACACGTTGAAATCATTTTTAAAATCAAAATTTGACAAAATTTGCTAGGGAAAAGAATCATTGATCCCATGATAAATAACACATATTTTACATTATGGATGGAACCACAAAGTTCACTTCACACATGTGTCACGAATTAAGGTATGTTGTCATAAAAAAAACCATATTTTGTCACAAGTTGATTTTTATCAAAAAATTGATGGTGGCAAGCAAATTTGTGACATGTTCTTATGTGACCAACTTGATCTTTTAAGTTGAAAGTTGAATGAGAATTGACGTATAAACCTAACTTCATTTTCTTTCTTGTTTTAAAAATATCTTATAAAGCAAAATCTTGCTACTTGCCTAGAGGTTAATGAATATTGAATTTTACAAAGTGTTGTGGACTAAAAAATAGTTTACTGAATTGCAAAGCATTTTAAAGTTTCAAGGTTTTAGGCTTTTGGCAAAGCTTATTAGTGATTGTGACTTTTGGAGTTTTTGTTTGCATTCATGAAAGATGTTAGCAATGATAGCCCTATATCGTGCAAAATTCTTTAAGGATGCTACAAGCACGGTTGTAAAAAAAAATTTATGGTTGGTGGTGTGTGGTTGGAAATTTTGTGATGATGTTGGTGTCAAAAAGATGGTGATAGAAAAGTTGGATGGATCAAGATAAATGGTGCAAAGAAGGAGGGGAAGAAAAAATTTTAACAAATTTGTGTGTGCCTATGTAAAAACATGTTTTTTTTCTATGTTTCCTTTTTGGGTGTGAAGCATTTGAAATTCATGGTTTAAACCTTCTTCTTTTTTGCATTATACATGATGCACAATTATGTAGGACATATGTAAAGGCTTGTAAGTTTTTTTCTTTAATAATGGCACAAGGGATGGCAAAACAATGACTAAATTTAGGTCCATGGTTTGCAAAATCCCAACTAGTATTGGGTTTTCATTTTTTTGTGAAAATTGACTAGTTCTAGTTCTTATGTGATGTTATGGGAACCTGATTTATATATATATATATATATAAAAGAACCGGCCAAGTTATCAACTTATTGATTTTTTCAAATTCACTTGGTTTTTAGATAGGGTGATTCTCACATATACAATAATAATTGACTTTCATGTCTAGTTTTCACAACTTGGTTATTAATTTTCTCATTAATTAAAATAAATTTTAGAAATTAAATAATTAATAATTTAATTATTTCATCGTGCAAAAAGAATAACAATATGTGATAAGAGTAGTAATGACATGAAAAGAATAACAACAATGGGAAAATTGTAGTAACAACATGAAAAGAACAACAAAAAAGCCAACACCAACTTATACATGGACTTGAAAAACCAAATCTAAGTTTCATGAGAGAACTTGTTTAATTGTCCAAAAAATATATATGTATAAATTTGAACCAATTTCATGGTTGTTTTTCATTCATGTGAAAACTTGAACTTGGTTTTCATTATGATTTTCACATGTAAAAGTGTTAATTAGTTCTCATTGTGAAAATTGGATTGAAAACCAAATTGAAAACTATGTGGGCATTCATAAACTACCTAAAATTGGTCCCATTTATTACCAAGAAAACATAAAATGGCTTGTGGGGCTTGATAATGTTGTTGTTGTTTTGTTGGTGTGCTCCTCTGTGTATTAACAAGTTCAAGAATTAAATTTGTTTTGTTGGGAATGGGGATATTGTTGTTTTCAAAAATTATATATGATAAAAGTATTTTAGTGCAATATTGAAAAACATAGTCAATTTTTAAGTTTGGGTTTGATTAATAAGGAATGTTTAAAAAAATATTATGGGCAAATAACTTATGTTTTGAAAGATTAATTTATAAAGGGTTTGGCAAAATTGGGATGATATTTGAATAAAAAGACTAAGGAGGTGGACAAATGATGGAGTGTTTGATTCATCTTCATGAGGAAAATTAGTGTGTTTGTAGTTATTTGCAAGCTATTTGACATTTTGACACTCTTGTATGTGTTGCTTTGAAATGCAAGTTCTTGACAAATGGTGATGTTGTTGGGTATTTTTATAAACTATAGAATGTTGCTTAGTAAAAACATTGTTTAAGTGTGATGATGTTACACACATGGTTGTCTATTCATTGTGTTAGATTTCAATTTTTTTTTTTTTTTTAGAATGCCTCTAGTCCATCTATTCAAATTATGTCAATGTTTTTTCATGTTGGGGAATTGTAGGTCACATGGGAGGTAATGTTGCTATACATTGGAACCTAGTGATATTTGTGAGAGTTATAATGACATCTAAGTTCCCATGCTTTCAAACAACATATATAACCTCCTTAGGAAAATCATTATCCTACACATTTGGATAATGTGAAGATTATAATCCAAGTATTAAGTGTTTGAAAGTTCAATGCCTAACTACAAGTGGTTATAATTTATAACTAGTGTTATGTGATTATTTTGAATTTTTAGAGAAAGCATTGGTTCTAGTTTTTTTAATATTTCAAAATTTAAAAATCATTAGCTTTGGTTCTTTGAAAAAAAATCAAAATCAGAGGATCCTCAATCCTAATTATTTCAAAAGTTTAAAAAACCTTTCAATTTTCATGAAATAATCGATAAAAACTTGGCAAATTTATGATCAATTATTTGATTCTTTTCAAAAAAATTGAGAATTATGATGATATACCAAAGCTAGGTATTTTATTTTTGGGAACTATGGTTATGAATCCTAAAAATCATCTTGATAACCATCGAAGGTTCGTTCTTATATCTAATAACCACCCAATACCAATTATAACCTCAAACGCCACTTAGAAGAACTATGTGTAAAGTAAAGCCGTAGTAGGGTGGGGGCATTCCCAAAATAAAGGGCCTAGGACAAGGTGATTGCCAAGTTCGACCCCACATTTTGGAAATGTCCACCACTTATGGGCTTTACCCATACATAGATCATAAGGTGTAAGAGGGGAAAGGTTATTGCACATACCATGCAATCAAATTTCAGGAAGATTTGGGTGACGTGGCAGCATCACATTGGCTGGCCACGACCGAGGTACAATTGGCAACCTTTAGGGTTGTCACATGCGGGATGGCATTCATTCCTCAGGATTGAAAGAAATGCATGCAATAATCCTTGTGGTGTACCATATACGTGCCTCCCATTGTAGGATCTCAAATACATGTTAAAGGTGCATTGAAAATCAATTACATCTTATAACCAGCAAAGAGGAGTCAAGTTACCAAACATTGTCTTTGCGCATACATGTACAACTCAAGTATATTCGGTAACCTAGTTGTGTTCTAGCTGGTTACTTAACACTTAAAGAGTGAATAAATAAGTGTAAGATGACTTTCACTCTTAAGGAGGGAAGTACATGTAATAGAGTTGTCTGTAAAGCAAGAAAAACATAGCACCAGAACCCTGAGTTTGGTCATACACAGGGTGAGATTTTTGAAAAACATGGAAAAATTTGTACATTAGCATTCAAGGGGGGGATGAAACTCAGAAAACCATCACTTTTGGTGGTAAAAAAACTGAGTTTCATTCATCCTGTCTTTCCTTTTTTCTTTCCTGAGTGCCTCCACTGCTGATACACATATTTTCACTGCTCCTAACTATACAACTACTATAATTAGTCTCGAACCTTTGTGCACTAAATGCTGAGTTTCAGCATTTCATACTGAGATTTAATAAAAATGTCTTTACTTTGCGGATACCACTAAAAGAGGGGATAGGGAGGGGGGGGGTGACAGGAGGCCCCAAAGACAGGGTGAAGACAGGGTTACTTTACAGAATAACTCTAATAATATCTATCCTCTTTTTTTTGCAACACCCATGAATGAATTGGTGGCTATGAAAGTGTCTTGAAAATACACTAAGAAAATTTCTCAATGGTTTAGGGTCTAATTCCCTTTTCTTTTCTTTTTTTGGGAAAAAAAAATTGTCACAAAACTTAAAAGAATGTATTTAATGCCAAAAAATCGCCACACTTGCCTACATTATGAAAGGGTGCTTAGGGTTTTATAATTTCATATTTTAAAATATCACCAAATTTGACTAAATGTATTTATGGACTATTACCACTTGAGCTACATCACAATGGTTCTTAAGCTTTGTAACCATGGTTCTCAAAAAAAATCTAAAAATACCTGCTTTTGATATTAACTTGTAGCCATGATGACTTCAGCAAACAATTATTTATTTATTTATTTATTTATTTATCATTTATTTATTTATTTATTTACTAATTAGTTCTCACACTTTTCAAAACTCACCTGGTGCAGACTAATCATACCCATATGTATGTATGATGTGGGTTAGTCAGGACTCAGGTCAAGTAGAGGTGACCAAACCTGGCACCCAGTGTCCAGTAACCCACCTGAAAGAACAAGATACTGGTACAAGTGGGTTTTGTTTAATGGAGCTGCTCTTTTGCAGCTCTCCAGTGGGACTCAAATAACTAAAAGTGGTTATTTATTTATTTATTTATTTTTAATTTATTTTTAAAAAATTAAAAATTATAATAATTTTATTCTTTTGACCAAAAAATTGGAAGTTTTTTTTCAACTAATTTTGCTAATTATTGGAAATTTTCACCAATTTTTGAAACCACAAAATTGAAAAAACCCAAAACCTTGCTCTCACACACAAGTACCACCTGCTGCTCTGCATACTATTTTATCCCTTCTTGCCACAAAAGTCTGGCTCCATGGATCCAAACAACAAAAACCAATCATGCCTGAAAATCCATGATACCTACCTACCTACCTACTACTAGGTACCTCCCTGCTCATACCCTAAACCCTAACCCCCCCCCCCCCCCCCCCAAACCCCAAACCCCACCCCCCCCCCCCCAAACCCTAAACCCTAAACCCCCCAAAGCCCAAAACCCTAAACCCTAAACCCTCCTCCTAGCAAAATTCTTATCCCTTTTCTCTTTTTTTTGAAGCAACAGACCTTCTGAGAGTAGGCTAGTAGTGTGTGAGGGGAACCCATTTCCTCTTTTTCTGAAAAACCCTAAACCCTATAAATGGAAGTTTTGGCACTCACCCTTTGACCCAAGGTTTGTTTGTGTGCAGTTGGGTTTGTCTCAGGTTTGTGTATAGGAAGAAGCCTTCCCTGGCCTTCTCTGATAGTGTTGGTCTGCTATATATATATAGGGTTTATCCGGATATGAATCAGGGTATGTACCTTGGTAGGTCACAACCAACCCTTCTGGTATAGATTGGGTCCTATTAGGGTATGTCGTATGTACCTGGGTTTAGCCAGATAAGAATTAGGGTATGTACCTTGGTAGGTCACAACCAACCTTTCTGGTATAGATTGGGTGGTCATTATTAGGGTATGTCATACATACCTGGGTTTAGCCGGATATGAATGTTGGCTAAACCCTAAACCCAGAGTTCCAAGCCTTAAACCCTAAACCCTATTTTCCCCTTAAAACCACCCAACACTGGATATAGCTTATAACACATTGAGAATACCTAAATGTCATGGAATGGTCTTGCCCTTGCCCATTATGTTGTTGGGTGTGTCACTTGACTTGCCCTAATAGGATTTTCTCACACCTTACCTTACAAAATGGCGCTCGACCATTTCTATTGAGACTAGCCTAGAAATGGTTTTTTTTCTTTTCCTAATTTTTTTTGGTTTCAAAAGTTTAGCCAATTTTTTTAATTCAAATTTTCATTAAAATAGAACTCCAATATTTTCCATTTTTCTTTTTTTGCCATAGTGCAAAAAATTTCCCCATGTGAAAATGAAATGAATTTCAATAGGTACCTTAATGAAACTTAATACATACAATGTTGTATATACAATATTGTTATCACAAATTTGAAGACAAGAGCAAAACCTTTTTCCACTAGATTGGGATGTGAGAAGGTTTAGGGTTTAGGGGTTTAGGGTTTAAACAAATACCAAAGCTAATTGAAAAATTACACAAAGTTCATAATGATGTGGCACAACAATCTCTCACTAGTGTCAATTACATCCACAATGGCCATTAGTTAGACCCCCCAAGTTATGGCCACCTATTGCTCGACCATGTCCTCCTCCCCATGGCCATTACTTGAATAATACCAAACTTGAGCTTTCAAATTGTTGGGCATTACCAATAACAATGAAATTATGAAAAAAAATTAAAAATTGATGTTGTGAAAATTTGGGTTTAGGGTTTAGGGTTTGTTTTGTTTAGGTCACATCCATCCCAATCCATTCTTGACCAAATTTAAGACCTAGGTGGATTGTAATGAAACTAAGTCTTAAAAGGCCATGTCAATACCACATGCACATCTTTCATGTGATTTCATCCACAACCCTCCCCACATAGATGAATTTGAATTCTTCATAAAGTTTTGAAGGTGTCCTATGTTCCCCTTTGTGTATAGCCATGTTTCCACATGTTTTCAATCAATTGTGAATAACAAAACTCAAAAGTTGAATATTGGAAGAAATTAACATAAATGAATTTCATTGCATGTTTTATAAGAAAACTTAACTTATTTATATGGATCACAAATTAGAATCTATTTGGAAATAATAATCTTGAATAAATGTGAATGCTCTTGTGTGTGTGTGTGTTTCAAAAAAGGAAAGATATCTAAAACTAAATTGATATTTTAAACATTTAAAACTAATTTTGAAGTTTCTAACAAGAACTTATGATCTTTGAAATGAAAAGAAATGAGAAGATGCTAAAATATTATTACTAAATTCATAATTATAAATATATCGCTTTAAACCTTTAATTATAAATTTGTTAATGATACATTTTTATAGATTGAAAAATATTGTTTGTGGATTCTTGTATAGCTTTTAGGTCCTTGTCTTGATAGATTAGAATGGATACCATGTGAAGATTTCTAAATAGGACATAGAAAACAAATTGCACACATGTTACAACAATATTACAATTCCTAATGCATGCATTTATAAAAACAAGAAATTAAAGAAATTATCATATTCCAATTAAGGTTGGTTGAGTTCCATTATTATGTCTTCTCTCTTTTGCTCTCACAAAATTCACAAGAAACTCCCCTTTCACATGGACAACAATAACAACTACAATCAACCTCTTCAATTTTGTTGAATTCCCCTTTTATACTCTAGAAGGTAGTTGTAACCAAGGTAATTGTAACCATTTATGTGTCATACCAACTTGCATAATTGACTCTAGTTAACCTACCATCAAATTGACTTGTTGTATTGGCTTGTTAGACTAAGTCTCTTGCTAACTATGTCAATTTGCTTCAATATGTTGATTTGCTATACTACCATCACTATGTTGATTTACTACTCCCACATTACAACTCTACTTAAGACTAGATAGGAATATCTCGAAAGTCTAATCCTTTCCATAACAAATTTGTCAATTTGTCATTAGTGATTTTTTTTTCCCTAACAAAAATAGTGTTATTTCAACAAATGTTTTTGAAAGCATTTGGAGAATATTTTTTTCTAATGTAAATTTGATTCATTTCTGAGGAAATTTTGCCAATTTTTTTAGATCACAAAATTGAGAGAAAAAGCCTTAAATATTTCTTTCAAAATGATGTTAAAAAATTGTTGTGTAAGAAAATTATTTAAATAGTATATCTATTTAAGATCATAATATCAATATTTTGGTAATTTTTGCAATGATCATGTACATACATAATAGTTGGGTTGGTTAATAGACATAACACTTAATAAATTAGGTTGCAAGTTCACACATTAAAGAGTGCCCAAAGGTAGAAGTAAAATGGCATTTTCAATTTATTTTGGATGAAATATTCTAGTCAAAAATGTAAAACTACTTCGTGATTATAATTAAGCTCATTTAAAAATTGCCTTGCAATAATGGTCGTAAAATTATGTGAATATTTTCAATTGATTAGCCCAAGTAGTAAGATTTAAGTGGTGTATCACTTTAATTAGTCCATATTTCAAGCTTTATGGGTGAAGATGTGGGAGGAATTAACATTACACCTTAGATTAGCTAAATATTGATAAAGGCTCAAACATGGGTTATTGTTGGGCATGCTTTTTACCTCTAATCTCATTTTCAACATGTTTTACGCATAATTTTCATAATAATAATTCCAAATTTTTATATACACATGGAGGCATAATGGGGGGTGGAGAGGGGGCATGTAAGAAGGAGCAAATTGGGGTGAAAATTTGCCACTTGAAAACCCCAAAAAAAATCAAAAAATGCAACTTATACAATGAAGTTTTATGAAAAAAATGCACCAAAGTCACAAAAGGAATCCCCCCCCCCCCCATTAGGGCCTTGGGCATTAGGGCCTTGAGCATGTGCCTAATTGCATAAGATACAAATTGCAAACCCACCCAAATGGGTCACTTACATTCTTACCAAAATGACATCAGCTCAAAATAAGATAATTTGTGTACTACCTTTGAAGGTCAAATTTTATAGACATTTTTATAATTTAAAAAAAAAGACTCCCAAAAAGTCTTGAAAATATTTATAAGATAAACAAAGGTAACCCAATGGGTTTTAATTTTCAACAAATATGGTTGAAGAAGTTTATATTCTATTCATAAATAAGTTTCAATATTCATAAATTGCCAAAACTACCACAATTATAAACAAGGGGTGTGTCATACATTGGCCTTGCCATTTACATTTTAAAGTATTTTAAGAATTATGAAAACTCAAATATTTCACCATGCAAAAACATAATCTTCACAAATTCCTCTAAAAGAAACCAAAATCCTTCAAGATATTATAATGATATAACTAATCTCAAGTTTCAACACAATTTAGCCAAAATATCATCTTTCAAAAATCCTCATATAAAAATAGACATTATTGCATGAGGGCCAAAATCCCCCCTTGAGAAATTATGAAAAGTCAAATATCTCACCATACAAAAAATATAATCTTAAAAAAATCCCCTAAAAGAAACCAAAAATCCTTCAAGGTATTATAACTAAACTCAAGTTTCAACATGATCCAAAATATCATCTTTTAAAAATCCTCATATAAAAATTGGGCTATTACCTAGGGGCCAAAATCCTTTAAGCTACTATATACTCCACAATGAATCTAAACACAATATCCTTGCCTTGGTGGGCAAGGCCAATAAACAAGGGTAGATACTAGCATTTATCCCCTTTAGAATTAGGTAGCAAAATAATACCCTCCAAAAATTACCTAGAAAATACAAAGAGTGATTCCACCCTCCTCAAAGTATACTACACAAATTCCATTCAAAAATGTTGTGCATACCCAAGTGCTATTTTTGCTTCATTGCATGCTTCCTTCCTTATGAATTCAACAAACTCCACAAAACAACACACAATTCAGCTGATGCTATTTCAAGGAGTTGCCATTGCTTTTGCTTCTTGTGGAGAAGGAAACAAAACAATTTTAAGTGATACCCACTTCAGAGTTCACCATCTTGTATCTAGTATGGTACCTCCAACTGATCTTCATCACGTCTTCGTCAAACATCAATTTATTTTTTTATATAACAAGGTTTGGTAGTTTCATTGATTTTGTAGAATTTTGAGGAATAAGTATGAAAAAACACATCTTGTTTTTTTGTGCATTTGTAATAGTAACCCGACCGTTTTCAATATTCAACAATACACACTGAGCCAACATGAAACCTGCATCTCTTTCTCTCATGTTCTCTGGTGTTCCACTCATCTCCTCTCCATTGTAAAGAGCTTTTTTTAAGACCTTTACTACCAAAACACATCACCACCACATTGGTTGAAGCAAAAGAAAATAACAATTTATTAATGCAGACCATGCACAGATGTGGACGATGAATGATTCTTCGATAATTTTTTGTTGCTGAATTAAAATTTTCTCTTCGGAAATCTCTTCACATTGCACACTCAAATTGCTTCACAAAATGGACACTGAAATCTGGAGTCATTTGTTATTTCAGCTCCACATCTGTACTTTCACCATGGATGCTCATCTTGTCGAATCTTGCTCTGGATTGTGTCTGCAAGGAATGATCTCATGCACTTGTAGAGCTCTGTCATATTTAACATTTTTAAAATTTTCTTCTGTGCACTCAAGACTCTTCCAGATCAGGAACTAGTGCACCGCCCATGGTTGTGAAGTTTCTTTCAGTCAGAGGTGCAAAATTGCTACTCAGGCACAACAACAACAAAATCTGTCAAGAAGAAGAAGAAGAAAAGGAAAGAGAAAATGTTGAAGTAAATTCAATATACACGAGATGACAAAGGAGGACCCATTGATCAATTTCACAAATACCATCACATACTCATGAATGTAAGGGCACTATCTCTTTCTCCAGATACTTGCTCCCAGACCCATAATTGGAAAAAGTTTCCTCATCAGTTTGTGAAGTTTTTTTCATGAAGCTCAAAGAACTTTGTTCTCCTTGACAATCTTTCGGCCAAATCCACATTCATAAGATCACTGATTTAACACATTTGGGGACCCTAAAAAAAAACATGAACTTATTGGAATTGATGTTGAAACCATTTCATGCCTCACAAATTTTGACAATGTAAAAACAATTGAAATTCTGTTCTGCAATGGGTGTATATGAAAATTTGGACTTGAGCTCAAGCAAAGTTGTGAGATTCCTGTCAGATCCTTTCACAAGAACCATCATTGTTTTCGGAAATTAATCACAAAAAAATCATGGATCCTCACTAGCGGTGTGTAGCAACATAAAACCCAAGCCTTTCTTATCATTACATAATTAGACATCATTAGTAATGTGAAGCAATGTGAAAGATATGTCCTTTTTTTTATCATTTTCCTACTTGATTGTCATGTTGCTTCACCTTCAACTAAGGAACCCAACAACCAAAACCATTCTTATCATTTGCATAATTGATTGTCATTTGTACTAGATAACAATATGGAGCTCAACTAAAGAACTCAACAACCTAAGTCTTTTTTAACATGAGCAAAATTGATTCTTTTTTAACATTAGCAAAATTGATTATCATTTGTATTGAACACATATGATAAATAGCAATGAAAAGAGAGTGAAAGAAAAATTAAGAACATGAAAAGCCATCAAGAGTCAATACATGTTTCTTTCTCTCAATATTATATCCTACCCAACCAATCTTGGTCCCCACTCAATGTGATCATACATTGAGAATGGCCAATGTTTGGTGTTACCTTGTTATAATTGAGGCCTGAGTGAATTAACACCCACCAATACACCAAAAGGTTCAAGTAGGTCTTTGATGTGAAAGGATGAAGTGAACTTTGCTTTCAAAGCTAAGGAATTGATTGAGGCTTCCCCTTTACAAATAAGGCACAAAGTAATTTCATACACAAAATTTCATGACAATAATTGACATGTATAATGTATCACAAACTATGCAAATGTGCATCCCTCCCGCCACTCTCCCCAAATGGCCCATCAAATCTTAAGCATTGTAAGGTCACAAATTGAAACATAAAGAATTCTTTCTTTAACATGCATACTTATAAACCTCTGGAGATGTTGTTTACAATCATAAAATATAGAAAATTTGATTTTTGTGAGCAAAAATTGGCCAAGTGATTCTAGAATTGGATGTAAACCACTTTCCAATTTAACAAAGTTAATTCAAACATATTTAAGTTTTGAAGGAGGGTTAAAAGAATTTGAAGACTCATTTGAACAAAATGAAATAGTGGACATATAAAATGTTGAAATGAAAAAAAAAAAAATCAAATCAAATTTTTTGTGCAATTTTTTTAATAAAAAAACTACAAATTAAAAATTGAAATAATAAAATTTATAATAACCAATATGTGAAAACTAACTTGTATAAGGCATGTGAGAACTAGTGTTTTAAAATCTGGATGAAATTATTTTTTACAATTTTTTTAAACCCTGCTGCTTGAGTCTTTAAAACATGAAAAAATATATAATTTTTTAAAAATTCGAGTCGGGTCTTTCGAAACATTCTAATACCCAGACCTGATTGTTTTCAGAAAAAAAATAGAAAACTGCCCAACAATGGTCATTACCCTGTATAAAGATCAAGCAACATTTTCAATGAGAAAAACCTTTTGCATAAGATGTCCTCCTCCTTTGAGGAAAAAAAAATTACTAAGGGTAAAAGTGCCCTCCACATACACTACAAAAATTCTACCAGTTCTTTTATGTTTTGGTCCAAAATGTTGGATTATAGAGTTATTATTACTAACATCATCTTGAATTTGGGTCCTAGTTTGACCCTCTAATCCTAGTTTCATCCCCAATTTGATTGTATGAATAAAGAAAGTGGGTGGGAATTGTGGACTGTTTTATGAAACTGGGTGGGTTCAGAAGATTTTTCTAAAATTTTCTTTTTGACAAGGCAACTTTTTTTTGGTGTTTTTATTAAGAAAATTCAATAACTATGTTCTCACAATTCATGTCCCTGCCACTAACCAACCAAAGGCCAAAAATGGTGACCAACACAATTGGAAATAGAAATCCTCCCTGGCCAATGAGGTGGGGCACTCAAGAGGCCCAATTCTTCTATGAAAATCCAATATAATAATATTATATTAATATTAATTTGCTATATTAATAATAAATAATATTATTTCATTTGTAATATAAGAATTTGCTACTAATGTGACTAGAGACATGTGGATGGTTGGTACATAAGTAAAATAGGTAAATGGATTGTTGGAAGGTATTATGTATGAGGTAGCAATGTTTCTTTTCAACAAATTGTGTTGTGTTTTTGTGACTGAAAAATTGGGATTTTTTTTTCCCTAGTGTGAATTTTGACTAATTAATTTTGCTAATTTTTTGGAAACAATTGCCAAGTTTTTAGTATCACAAAATTGGGGGAATAAAAAACCCTGGTGGATAGTGAAAACAAAAACTTAGGTAACCATGGTGGTTGGTTAGCTAATGACCGGAGCTCAACGGAAAAGTTTTCTTATCCACCCACCATCCATCCTTCCCGGTGCCTTGGTGGCTATTAGTTTATGTCATTGTTTTGTTTGTAATAGTTTAGGATCAGGGGTTTTCTTTCAAATTCCTTGAGTTCGTTCACTTGTGAGGATCGCCATTATTAATTAGCATTATTAAATGGCAACCTTCCTAGCTGGGCTGTAGCATTTTTACAAAAGTGCTGGTACTAGTGGCAACTTAGGAAGTGCCTAGGTATACATTTGGCTAATTTTTTTTTTAATTTCGAAAATTGGTTAAAATCCCTGAAAATCATAATTTTTTCGTTTTTAAGGAAAAAAAAATTCTGAAATTTTTTTTGCCAAGATGTGAAATTTCACCACAAAAAAAAGAAAACATCATTAGGATGATTAAGATCACTTTGACACATTGACAAATAAACTAAAATTTCAAAAGTTTAAAGTAGTTCAATTATTAATGGTTCAAACTAGTGACAATTAAAAAAAAAATTGCAACTTGGTTTTTTTAATTTGAAAATTTTAATTTAAGATTTAGTAATTTTGTTTCTCTCTTTGCTTGTACTCATGGTAATACTTATGTATAACTAGGAATACTTATGAGAATACTTATGATACTTTCAGCCTATAAACGAGCTAAATTAGAATGAATCCTAAACAAAACCTTGAAACTTGAAACCTATACTCAAAACACTCTTAACACATTCATCGACAACATGTTATTGTGTGTGTGATTATTAATGAATTCATGATGTTGGGGCAATGGCAAAAAAGACTTTGTGATACAAATTCTGAACTGTTGTCTTCTGAAACTAGTGGGTGCAAGCAACCCCACATGATGTTGAGCTGAGAAGGAAATGGGTAGGGGTTGGAGTCCACTTTAGGTAAGTAGATCATGCATGCATGGGACCAATTGTCTCTCCCAAGTCAAAACTTTGTCTTATCTAAGTGGATTTTAGTTTTGTAAAGTGCTACTTGGAGTCCCACCTGCTTCTTCCATGAAGATGCAAATGGTGACCAAAAGGGAGAAGAAAAAAAAGGTGATCAAAGCTTTCATCATAAAAGCAATTCTAGTTATTCACAATATTTGGGACAATGTCATTATTTATCATATTCAAATTTAATGTTAAATGTTTGCCCCTTGCCCACCAATAATAAATTATTAAACAATATACAATAAATGAACACTTAAATGTCACACATGAACCAATCACTATGGTTGATATGGTCAATCGATCGATAGCAATCAATGTGTGACCGATTACTATGATTAGCCAACTAGAAGTATTCATTTTCTTTTCCAAGGTCTTTTAACACTCATGGTATCATGCACCAATTTAAAAAAGCTAAGCCCATTTTCTTCAAATCATTGTGACATTGACTTCATTCAAAATTTGATTGACAAGCCATGTTATTATATTTTCCATTGGAAACACTTTGAGTCCCACCCATACTTATCCCAATAATATTACATTTTGCTTGCTTGACAATAAAGTTATCCATAAGGTTGTTGAAAGAGGGTATGAGAACCCCCAATTTGGCCAAAATTGGGGATGAAACCCAAAATTGGGTGTGAAAAAAATACAATGGGGTTGAACGAGGTGCTAAACTTGATTTTGCACCAAAACTCAAGGTCAAATAATTTAGTCCCCAATTTCTGCCCATTGACGCAATTTTTTGTGCCTAGAAGCTTCACTTATGCGGGAGTTTTCATTCTTTTCATTCTCAATAGTTAGAGCTTGCTTGTATGCATTTGATTAGAATATTTGTTCTTTGAATGTGAGTGCTTGCATTAAAGCACAAGGATAAATATAGCAAGGCAACAAGTGAGGTGGTTGAGTGCCAAAAGCCCAAGTGCTTTGCATTTCAAAGGAGTGCCATAGGGAGGGACACTTTTGACATTTTTTGTGCAACTTAGAGTTTCACATTTTTCAATTTTTGCAAGTGACGTTAGCAGCTTTGATTAAAATTGTTTGAGAACATGTTTCATGCCCAAGAAAAAGATGTCGAAAGTTTTTACAAATGTCACACTCATTATCTATTTCTTTAGGGAGTGTTTCTTTTGGCATTATGGTTTGTTTCTGTGTTTTGCACCAAGTTCTATTAATTAGTACAATAACTCCTCCATTATAGGGTTTTCCAATCATTCAAGTGGAAGCCATTGCCTAGACCTTGTCAAAGCCCTAAAGTGGAGATCTAGAGTTATATCAATTCAAGCTTACTACTACCTCTCCTTAATGAAATAATCATTGGGAAAATTCTAGCATACTTGCATTTGCACAAAGACCCATTTATGTTATGGTGATTACATTGTGTATATAAGGCATGACATGCATCTATGGGTCAAAGCTTAGAATGGCAAGCTCTTGAGGTTGTCAAAAGTGAAAACCTATCTTTTCATCAAAATGTTAAGTGGTTGCGTCTTAAAAGGCACTCTTTTAAAGAGAGGTTGCAATTTGAAGTGGAATGCCTCAAGTATTGCTTACATATGCAAAACTTGATGGAACCCAAAAAACAAGACAACTTTTGATTTTTGTAAATGCAAGTTGGTTGTCAATTTTGTAAATGAACTTGCAAGTTCATAGGCTATGTATGAATGGATTATACTATCACAAATTTGAACTTCTAACTACCTATTTGAACTTCATACTGGTCTCTAATTTTTAGGTTTTGTATGAATGACTTATGTGATCATGCATTTGAGTTTCTAGCTATTTAACCTTTTATAGTTCTATGGGTCCACTTCAATTGAAATGTGATCACCTAATTCCAAATTTGATGCCCTAATTAAACTTTTGACCACTTATTTTGAAGGTCCAAAGTTCATGGAACTATGGGGGTTTTTTTAAAAAAATTGTGTAGCTCATTGAGCTTCTACCCACTCCAATAAATTGAGGTTGAAGTTTCTAACTTTGTGGGTCCAAATCAATTCATCTTTGATACCTTGATTGAACTTCTGACCACTTATTTTGAGGGTCCAGAGTTCATGGAGCTATGAGGGTTTTTTTTATAATTTTTTTGTGCTTCCAATTTGAACAATTATCTATGAAATCAAACAAAATCAAGGTTTGTAGTTTTGTTGGTCCACACAAATGGTCATGTGACCATTTGGTTGACTTATTGAAACCTTAATTGAACTTCCTGATTGAAGAATCCTCTTAGGGTATCCTTCATTTGAATTGGGTCCATGCATTTTTAGGTTTTAAGGTTGTCAATTGAACCATTTATAGGTCTGCAATTCTGTGTCCATACAAATGATCAATTAATCACTAAGTTGAATTACTAAAATTGGAATTGAACCAAAATCAAGTCTGCAACTTGGGGTATTCATTTGTGTACATTTGAGGATTTGTTTTAAGTATAAGGTCCTCATTGAGTTAAAGTGAGGTCTACAACTCCCTGGAATTTCAATTTTGGTCATTTGTTCCCACATTTGAACTACTAAATACCTAGGGTAATTTATATATCATCTACATTGGGTCATTGAACTTCTAGTTGGGTATGTGGGTCGTGGAATTGCACCTACTAGGACTGCGGGGGCTCATTATGGCGTGTATGTGGTCATTGAACTTTTGTTAGGGGTTGCAAGTCATGGAAATGTTTTTGTGGGTTTACAATCCAATGAGTAGGAGGTTTGAAAGTGGGAATGTGTCTATCTACATGGTAGATATGGCAACATTCAATGAGGATTTCGATATGACCCAAGAAAGCCTAGAATTTTCCCAAGGTCAAAGTGTTTGGAAGTTGAACCAAAAGGGACTTAAGAAAGAAAAAATGCAGAAAACTGTTGTGGAATCTTCACATTTGAGTACTATGGCCACTAGCTACAACACCCACTTTGCAACCTATTCTAGTGTGAAAAAGTAGGTCACATAGTTGATTCCAATGGCTATTTAGAAGGTAGTCTATAATGACTATGTGATTACTTACCCGAAGTCACCATTTCACGAGGACACCTTGTAGGACCGAATGCAAGATGCTTCAAAGGATCTTAAGACTAACATTTCTAATGAAAAGGGGACTAAGAAAATAGTCCTACAATCTAACAAGGTCTTGGCACAATTAAAGGCAACAAACAGTCATGCCACAAAAAACGTGTTCAAGTGGATATAAGATTTTATTGATGGGAGACCAAATACAATAGTAACAAGTCCTAATTTTCCTAGTTTTCCAAATTCCACTAAAGCAAATTGTCCTAGCCTAACCTTTAGGCCAACTATTCCACCTAGTTCTAACATAGGGCCTTTTGAAAGGTTAATGATTATACAATAAATGTTGCAACTCCAATCCATGAGTTTTATAACCATGGCATTTCACTTTGAAGTGAGCTTGAAGATTCGTGATGCATTGTTGGCTACAAAGATGGACATCAACCATGAATGCAAAAACAAGGTGAAGATTTCAAACTTGAAAGCAACTTAGGAGCTATGAATAATTTAAGAGGAGGAATTTACGGCACATGTTAGAGCTTGCCTACACATGTAATTAGAAGTCCCTAACCCATCCGTGGTCTTCAAGATTAAGAAGATGGTCACCAATAACCTCGTATGTGAGTTCCATCCTCCTTTTATGTAAGAAGTTAGTGAGTAGGGTTCCAGATTTAAAGAGGTGTGAACATTTTGGTTTTGTGCTATCAAAGTTTTTCATGAGCCTTCTCCATTTTCTTTTCAGCCCTCCAATGCCCCATTCCACATGCACCAAGTAACCAACATGCATCTTATTGTATGCATGCACTATATCCATGTCCACATTGGGAACTATTTCCTGCCTCCCAATCCTTCGCATTATGAACATTTCTTCTCCCATATACCCGAGACCCCAAGTAGGAATTTAAAGTATTCATCGTCATGAGTGAAATATTGCCACCATTATTGGTAGATGTTAGAGAGTCGAAAAATGTTCACATCATGGTAAAATCCTGGATAGCAAAAATCTATGTAGATAAACAAGCCTCTGTGGTCAAGAATAATTGTGTTATTCATAGCATAATTTTTTTTGTGGCCATTGAACCAAGTCCGGTAACCTAGATCTCGCCAAGTTTTCCAAATCTCAACTAGGGTTCCATCAATGAACTTGATGCATCTTGGCAACTCATACAAATAGGACCTTAGTGTAGTTCTCTCATGGATTGTAGGCCAACAAATCACATCCACAAGTGTAAAATTAATGCAAGATGAAATGAAAAGAACATCATCACACTCTAAGTTTTTTGTCTAGTTCCACATGAAAATAGTCATAGTTGGTGACATTGTCATGTTTGAGGAAAAAAACAAAGTTTAAAAGACATTGTTCATGGCTTAATTTTGATCATCTCCTAGAAACAATAAGGGTTTCACCTATACACCATGCATGGAGATGATTGTAGGCACCACAATGGATGCCAAGTCCTCAAACTCTATGGCAGTGAAGTTAGTCAAGTTTTTGAATAATGTTGGGGTGGATCGTAGTATGGCTAGCACATCCCGAACACTAGTAGTTGGTCTGTGTAATGCCCACCCCCTCCCTCCATCTCTATTGTAATGAACAAGTCTCCAAAAATACGAGCAATAAACCTCACATGAAAGAGCATTGTAGCCTCTTGATCCATGTCATAGAAGATTTCATCATCACTTGAAGAAGAACTTGACTTTGAAGAAGGACAAAAGCTTAAAGAAAAAACCATTTCTTAAAAAGAAAGAGCAAAAGAAACAAAAGAAGCAAATTCTCCCCTTAAAAAATTACTAAATAATGTCACACAATAGTCTAATGTCAAATTTTCAATAGACACCACTTATTGGATAGATGTGAGTGACACCATAAAGTTGACCTTACAAATGGCTCATGATAAATCATGGTTTTGTCAAATAAGACATGAATATGTGTCATCATTGATGCAAGGTAATGTTGGAAAATTACATCCATCCAGTTGCATGCATGTAATTAATTAACATGAAATTAAAATAATAATCATGTTGTTCATAGGTCATTAATGATTAAACACGATTAATTAAGAATCAATTAGAGTATCATCTTGGTCTTCTCATATCTAATCTTGATTCATACACATAGGATTAGGTTTAATCACTCAAAAATGTATATATACATTTGCTTCTTGCTTTGCAAGCACTGGTCAAATAATACATGTTTGTGTATCCAAGATACAATTCTTTATGCTATTAGAATGATGTTATGATCCATAGTTTGGTTTAAATGTGAGTAAGGTTACATTAATTAATTTTTTTTGTTTCCAATCATTTGAAGTCTTTAAATTATCTCATTTTAACTAAAAAATGATTGTTCCTAAATTCTCAAATTAGTGAGAACTTCAAATTACAATGTTTAATAGGTTATAATAAAAAATATTATGCAAATAAATGATTTGTGGGAATTGGTTGAAATTGATGCAAATATTTTGATCAAATTAATATTTTAGATTACGGGTAATCTTGTCATTTAAGTTGATCAAACAATAGCAATTGATGTGTTTAGGTGAAAAAGAAATGTGATTTCCATCATCAACCTTACTATGAATGATGTGTCAATTGCTCACATCACAAATGTGACAAAACTATCAATTTGTTAGAAATTTCTTCATGACTTGTTTGAAAACAACAAGAGGACAACAAATATTATCTTGAAAAAAAAACTGAATAGTTTTTCCTTGGAAGAAGATGGAAAAGTTAACCACTACCTCTATCACATAAAAATAATACTAAATTAAATTGTGAACATTGATGTGATAGTGGTAAATAGTGAGCTAATCATTCAAATTTTGTCCACACTTCCAAATAATTCGGAAGTCCTTACTAATTGTCTCATGTATCAAATTGTACTAATGCCCTCTTTTACTACTAAATTAACAACCACGATGCTTCAAGAAGAATTATGTTATAAAATCAAAGATATCCACAAAGTGGAACATAAGGATTTAAATGTAAATCATTACATTAAATGCAATGAGCCATGTTCATATGAACCTTAGGGGCATGGATACTTTTGTGATAGTTATAGCAAAGGCCACAAGCCAATGTGACCCAATTAGTTGTGGTGAATGTAATGCCATGACTTGCCAACTCACTACATGCATGAATATTTTAAATTTTAAAAAATATTATGTAAGCAAATTGAGTTGCACAAACAAGGTGGTGTACATAATGCAAATGTAAATTTAACTAAAATTCATGGTGAAATTTTTTACAATTGACAAATTGTTGATTATCCTTACACATTTGATGGCCTTGTTGTTAAAATCTTAAATCTCAACATGTCAAGTGTGCATGAAAATGCTCGACATGACTAGCTTTTTTATTCAAGAACATCAACTTGAGTTATTAGGGATTAGAAAACATTGGACATAGTAATAAATGTAGCATCCAAGATAATTATCAAATTAGTTGGTGGGCAAACTCACATGGTTGCTAGAAAAGTACACATGTTGTATAACTTTGATGAACCAATAAAAGAATATGTTATTTATGTGCTTGGAATTTGTAAAATCTTATGTATGGGGGTTTTATTTTACAATGAAAATGTCTTGTGTTAAATAACCAATTTTCAATCATTGGTCACGTGGTTCATGATTTTTCACCCAAGTTATACATGTTTTCAAACCTTGTCAATTTAGTTGTAACCTCAAGTTCATTGGATTTAAATAAACTAGCATCAACACCATGGTCGTATCCACCAAAAAAATGACATTATTGTCAAAACATTAGCTTATCACTCATTTACCAAAACTTTAACCTTCAAATTTAATTTGTGAAACATGCATTCTTAACAAACAAGCTCAAGAAAGGACCCCCACCAAAGTCTTCATTAATCCAAAACTCATTTGGAGATAATATATAGTGATGGGATATGGGCTTTTATTTTGACCATCTTTCCCTATAGTATGATACATTTTGATGTTCATTGAGGACTACTCACATATGGGCGGGTTTAAAATAATATAAAATTGATGTTTTTACAATGCTCCAAATTTTTTGAACCCTTGTTCAAAAACAAAATGGTAGCTCCACTTTGTCCTTTGCAATTGAAGTGGTGAATACACTTATGAAGCTTTCCACCATTACTACAAAAAACATGGCATTCATAAACAATATATGCAATTGAACACACCACACCCAAATGATGTGGCAATCAAATAGAATAACCATACTTTTTTGAACATTAGTTGTAACCTAGCCATTGTTGTTCATTTGCCAAGTTTTTCTTGGGCAAAATTTGTAAATACTATCAATTTTTTGGTAATATTACCCCATAGTGAAAAACCTAACATCATCATGTTATGCATCTTGGGTAACACTTGTTGTGTTCATTTTAATATTCATAGAAAAAAATAGACAATGAATATGTTGTTGGAATTCTTTTGGGGTATGATCATCAATCCAAAGCCATCGATGTCTACATTTTAACCTTTACAAAAATCCTTGTGTCCAAGGATGTAAAGTTTGACAAATTTAAAATGCCAATAAAAGAATATCAATGGATAATGAAATTAAATCTTTCTATAAAAATAATATTTGGTAACTTGCAAATTTGCCACATAATTGCAAAACCATCACAATATATAATCGGTTTATTAAATCAAAACTCAACAAAACTAAAGGCATGAATTTTTGCTAAAGGTCTCCAACAACAATAGGGCTAGGATTTGGACAAGACTTATGCCCTAGTGGCTAAGCATAACATTCTTCACACCCTTTATGGTATTTCAAGTCACACAAACCCTTTTTCATGTGGATGTCAAAATAACCTTTTAAACGACATGATTAAAAAGGATGATTACATTTAACAACCCCAAGGTTACATTATTGCAAGCAATTAATACAAAGTTCAAGAGAGATTTTTATGGGCTCAAGCAATCACCCAAAGCATGGTATACCAACATTGATAGTCTAATTTGTGCTTAAGGGTTTCAACATTCAACAACAAACAATAATTTATCTATGTTGTTAATGGATGGGTTGTTAAAAACGATGTGACCTTAATTGATAGGGTTGTTAGAAATGATGTGATGTATTTATTTTGTGTCATGTTGGCATCCATTTGGACATGTCAATTTCATCTATCAAGTTGAATGTTGATCATTTCTTTTTCAAGGATGAATTTTTTTCAATTTGATTAGTTTTGACAATGGAAAACTTTTGGTCATTAAATTGGGCGACCAAAATTTTCAATCACCAATTGACAATCATGTTAGAAATGGTTATACTCAATGTCAATGATATTTATCTCCCTGGAGACTATGAAAAAAAAATCAATTACATTTGAATAAATTTTCAAAATACTTGTGACATGGAATATTTATGATGGTTGCAAGATATGGGACTAGGTGAAAGCAACTAGTGGCCCCCTTTTGGGCACTTTCATGGCCGCTATTACATTATACACCTCCCCAAATGTGATTCATTTAATTTTGGGTTACACATTTGGTGTTTAAAGGTTATAATTTAGACTTTCACAAAGCTAATTCCATTTAATATTATATATAACAATGAATATATTTATATATACACAATATAACACACCCAATCTTTTATTTATATTACATTAGAATGTAATTTCATTAGTAATTCAAATGATGTAAAACCACATGTGAGATGGCATATTCAAAAATTCAAAAATATTTTAAATCATTTCAACCATTTTTGGAATATATTTTCATTTTTAGGTATATAGTGACATGTATGTTTTTTGTATAAATATATTCCAACCCACAATAATATAAAGAGAAAAAAATTCTTTTCTATTCTCTTGCTTGGGTTATGCTTTATCATAATATGTGAATCATTATGAAACTCTTTAGTTTTGACATGGTTAGGTTAACTTAAAACTAACACACCACCTAGGAAAACATTATAATGTGACTACACAAAGAGGGCCACCATAATGTGCTTTCACCCAATGGTCCATTTTTAGTAGATCATGTAACACTTTCAAATGCCTGTATTTAAAAATTAATACGGAAAAAAACCTTAAAAAACCTTAACCAATGTTAAGTGCGATTATGTGATGATTAATAAACTAACAAAGTTAAGATGAACAAAAGTCCAACTAAAATTTTTTCTAACATACATGCTAAGAAAAGAAAACACCAATCCAACATAAATTAAGGACTTTTAAAAATAAGGTCTAAATATAATCATTCAAAAATTCATAACTATTTGTTGATCTAGGTTTTTGTAATTTCTCTTTCGAATTCATGTTTGGTTTTTTAACACATATCACATATTCGATCTTTATAAAACATCTTGAGATGAACTAATATTGAAAAATGCATTTGAATTTTCATGTAGATTTGAAACCATAATCCATAATTCCATTTCAAAAGTTATATGTTTTGTGTAGATTTATTGAATTTCATCGCTATGTGCATATTTTTATTCCAATTGGAAATTTTAATCCACAATTTGTTTTTGCCACATTAATAATTATGTCATACATTTTGGCATTTGGATAAAGTACATTATGCAAAAAGTCCAATGTGACATAAAAAGTGTGCCACCCTATTTTGGAACTACATTTTGAAATCTTTGATTCATTCATTTATATTATTGGAATACATCTATCTATTTAATGGTTTCATACTCATTCTATAAAACTATGTTACTCAAATAGTTTTGCCAAATAAGGTGTCCGATTATGAAGATTATTGAAGGAATTGGATTTTCAAATTGAAAAGCCTATTGTTATCACCTGTGACAATCAAAGTGTATCAAGGTATTTAATAATCCTATTTTCCATGCCAGAACTAAGCATATACAAGTCCATCATTAATCATTACAAAAAATCACAACTTTTTAGAAAGCTAACTTGATTGAAATGTCCACATTAACCAAAGGGTATGTCCATTTTGACTAAAGGTATGGGGCATGAAAAACACATGTTACATTTCACCAATACATTTGACTAAAGTGACATTTTTAATCAAGTGTCAAGCTAAAGATCTAATCAAAATGAACAAATGTCCATCAAAATGGTCATGGCTTAATCAAATTGGCCATATTGAATGGAATATAGGGTTTAGTCAAATTGACCATATTGATTATGATTTGACACTTAGTTAAATGAGTCATACTCATTTGATGACTTAACCTACTTGTTAAGCCTAAACTACCTACCTAATTTAAGATAACTAGCTAGTTGGTTAAATTAAGCTTAGATTACCTATCTAGCCTAACATAATTAATACGTTAATAGGCTACTTGTTAAGTAATATGTTACTAGTTAAGTAGCTTAGCCTAAACCTATCTAATATATATTATTTAGGACGTAGCCTAACCTATACATATCTAGTATAGGTTACTTAAAACATAGCTTAAACCTATTAAATAGCCTTTTAAATAGGTATCTTAAGTGACTTAAGCTTACTAAGTAAACCTATTAGCCATGTACCTATTAACCTAGGCCTATTATAGGTATGTGGTTTAGGCCTACGAGGTAAATAACATAGGCCACCTAAGCCTATCAAGTAGGTAGCCTAACTTAAGCTATCAAAGTCTACTTGGTAACTACGTACATAGTGTAGGCCACCTAAACCTAGAAAGTAGGCAACCTAACCTAGGCCACCTGGTTTACTAGGTAGGTATGTAGTTTGACCTAAGTTACTTAGGTAGGTACAAAATTTAATTTAGGCTACCTAGGTAGGTACATAGCCTAACTTAAGCCTATTAGATAAGTACATAGCCTAACTTAACATAGTATTAAGTAGGTAGTCTATTGGTTTAAACCTACTTAATAGGCTAAGCTACCTACCTAGTATGCTTAGGATAAATCTATTAAGAGGCTAATAGATACTTATGTAACTTACTAAATAACATGAACGTTGGTAATTTTTAATGTAAATATAAGCATAGACCTAATAGGTACTATAAGGCCTAGTAGATTATAGCCTACATGTTACCTAAGCATATGCATTTATAATAGGTACCTCCTACCTATCTAGGCTAACTTACCTATAACCTACCTATTTATATCAATAATGTAAAAAATTCAAGTTCATTTAATGCAATCTTTTGAAAAAAAATTCATGAAAACTGATAACAATATGTTGATCCAAAATCATGTTCATTACAATATGTTATCCAAAAAAAATCACCTTATGGGGTGGTGGTGCAACGGTTAAAAACTTGACTCCTCAATATGGAGGTGAGGAGTTTAAGTCCCCACAGTTGCAACTTAGGCTACCTTGGCTATTTAAGTGACTTAATTAAGTAACCTAAATTGCAAAACCTATTAGACCACCTAACCCAGGGGACTTGACATAGTTTAAATGGTTTGGTTTAGCCTAAGTGGCTAAGCTAGGTGGCCTAGTTTAAGCCTAGGGCATAGGGTTGGTGGGTAAATAAATGAATAAAATTTTGGCATAATTAGTTATTAGGTTTATTATTTGAATAGGTAGGTAAGATAGGTAGGGCAAGTAATTAATTAATATTTTCATATAAAATTTAAATAATTTTTAAAATATATATATATATATATATATATATATATATATATATATATATATATATATATATATATATATATATATATATATATATTTTTTTTTTTTTTTATATA
>Ga0116227_10003935_pt1 | contig 32577 bp, 24 predicted proteins | sample S1TSphgellanicum_FD_89693 | JGI IMG/M metagenome (GOLD analysis project Ga0116227, IMG submission 89693) | Host-associated microbial communities from peat moss isolated from Minnesota, USA - S1T2_Fb - Sphagnum magellanicum MG | ecosystem: Host-associated > Plants > Peat moss > Unclassified... | reverse complement strand
TTTTTTATTTTTTTAAAAAAATATTTTTTTTAAATTTTTTTTTTTTATTTTCTTTTCCTTTTTTCTTTTTTTTCTTTTTCTTTTTTATAGTTTTTGCGTTTTTTTTTTTTTTGTTCATGTTTGTTTCATGTTTTTATTTTTTCTATTCTTATTTTGTCTATTTTCATTTTTTTTCTTTTTTTATTTTTTTATTTATTTTGTTTCTAGTGGGTACCCGTGACTTTCGGACACGGTGAAATCCCCTGTTTTTTTAAACTTGGTTCATGTTTTATTTTATTTTTTTAATTTTTATCTTTTTTATTTTTTATCCCGGATGAAGGGATGGATGATGGGACGGATGACGAGATGAATGGATGGAAAGGACAATCGGACACCACCGCAAGCGGACAAAACCAAGGATTTTTTTTTTTAAAAAAATTATTCTTTATTTGGTTTCTTCATTTTTGTAATTTTTTTCTTTTAAAATTATTTTACTGTATTTCCCTTTACTTGTTTCATTTGTTTCCATTCCTTTTTTATAGTTTTTGCGTTTTTATTGTTTTTTTTTATGTTTGTTTATGGCTTGTCTTCCAAGTATTCTCTGACAGCACTATGGTATGCATTATGCGTGCGTGCGTGCAAGATTAGGTGTGAATCAAAACCCATCATTCCATTTGTCTTCCCAGAAAGATGAAGCTTTTGCCACTGCTATCAAATACATGTCTAAAGAAAAAAGTTTGTACAATGTCAAGAGTTTTGCTCTAATGAATTATGAAACTTCAATTACCACATTCATAGATTGATGTATGTGAGAGCTTGAAGCAAAGCAATAAAAAATTGGAAAGAAAGCTGCAAGCAACATGGCTGACTGTGGTAGGTACATACTTACCTAGAACAAAAGGAACAAACTTCTCCAATGTACACAGCAGTAGCAGCAAGGACGACACCACAACTGATCTAAGATTGTTGAGAACCTCTAGATATCGTCACTATGTTCAAAACTAACAAGATTGTTGCCATCACTACCAAAGTGGATAACTTGAGTAGTAATTTTGATACAGATCCAGATGCAGTTTGTTAATAGAAATGCAATTACATCGCACATGCCTACAGGAAGAAAGCTTGAACAGAAGGAATGCAAAATACATGCACTGGTACACACACACACACACACACACATCTTGCATAATGTAGACACAAATGGTCATACAAATGCAAACAAAAGAAGCAAATGAAAAACCATATAAACACAGATGCAATCATGAATATAAAACTCACATAAACATGCATGTGCATGAAGCTCCCCTATGTTACAGAAGAAGCATCAGCCTCAAGAGGCCCCCTGTGTTGCATAAGAAGCATCAAAAGAAGCCCTCATCATCATCATCATCATGAAGCTCTCTATGTTGTAGAAGAAGCATAAAAAGAAGCCTCACTCATCATCAGCATAAAGCTCCCCTGTGTTGCAGAAGAAGCATTAGAAGAAGCCCTCATGATGATGATGATGAAGCTCCACTATGTTGCAGAAGAAGCATCATCATTTGCATCCTTATGCATCATCATCATCATCATCATCATCATCATCATTATGAAGCTCTCCCCTGGTTGGTTGCAAAAGAAGCATGATCATCATCACCATCATGATGCGAGGATGCAGTTTCTGCCAACAAGAACATGACACGTTCTATGTACTTGTCCCAACATCCCATGGCCGGCCGCAGCAGCGGCATCAGGAGCAGGAGGAGGAGGAGGAGGAGGAGGAGGTGGAGGAGGAGGTGGAGGAGGAGGAAGAAGAAGAAAGGCGGTGATGACAGACAAAGACGAAAATTGGTGATCGATTTCTTCACAATGCGCATCCTCTCGCTACCTGCCATCATCGATAACCACCATCTCCAACATAACCACTACGGCATCATGAATAGGAACTTATGCCGCCTCTGACTCTAATGGAAGGCGTTATGAACACTATACCAAAAAGTCTTCGTCTTTCTCCTTTTTCTCCTCTGCTTTTGCCATGCCCAAGTCAATCGTCATGCTATCTCTAGATCCATATCTCACCAGCTTCACAAATTCCACTCCTTGCATTCACTGACTACTACTACAGTGTTGCATCTATTGAAATCAAAAGAGAAAAAAAACTGTAATTCTGAGACTTCGAGAGATCTACTTGCCTTAGTACCGAATTAACCGAAGAGAAGAAGGATTGGAACCTTGCCTGAGCTTGGAACAATACCAGCAGCAACAACTTCTGAGGGTCCGGAATCTGAGGCTAAGGAAGAACATCGATGTAATAAGCAAATTTCCTTGGCAGCCAAGCTCACGGCTGCAAATACATCTGAGCTCAAGGGCAAGCTATTATAGATTTATCTGTAGTACGATATACGTCTCCAACATTGTCTACTAGTTCTCCTTTCGTAGTCGAAGGAGAAGAAGGCCCGTGCTGTGAGCTCGCAGCCCAGGACTTCCTCCTTGATGATCCATCGCTCAAATGGTCGATAGCAGAGGTTGCCGGGATATCACCGGGATCTTTGGGAATCGGGGGAAGGAGACTCGACCGATGACGCTTGATAGAGAGACGAAGACGCTTAGGAGGAGGAGCAACAACCTTAGCCTCCTTCATCCTCAACCACTCTCTTGAGCATGCCAAGGTTTTCTTCTCACAGAAAGAAAAGGCGCAAGAACGGGTAAAGCAACAGGGCAGAACCACACATTTTGAATGTGGACACAGTAGCCCCAGCTATTTGTCTCTTTGGAGGCAAGCGATAACCTTAGCGAGTCCACTTAGCGGGCATCGGTGGCCGTCATCGGGACGGATGAGGGGACGGATGATGGGACGAATGACGATGGATGACGAGACGGATGGATGGAAGGATGACCACCGCAAACGGACAAAACCAAGGATATTATATAAATAGATATGCGTCAAGGAAGAAAGTCTTTTTTTTTCCTTTTTCTTCTCTTTGGACATCCTACTATTTTCAAATATCATAATTTATTCATTTTTTATTTGAAATGTTATAGGAGCAGCACCTGAAGTGCTACAAATGAACCTTATGGCAGGACCCCGAGGTCCCATATGGACCCCGGCCTCCCATAAATGTCGTAGCGTCATTAGTATTCGTTAGATTCAAAAATGTCATAGCATCATCAATATTTGTCAGATTCAAAAAATGAAGGCGACAATTGACTCCTCTCACCGAGATCTATCAAAAACCATAAAGACCTTTTCCACTTACTATGGCGACCTAATGTGTTGTATTGACTAGTTTGGCCTCAAGGTTGTGACGATTATTTGGATAAGAACTACAATATCGATTTTTAAGGCGGTCCTGACATGGCAACCACCTTCTTCTTGGAACATCCCGACCTCGCCTTGACCAACGCTGATGGAGCTGATGCATTTGGCACTGATTCCACCATCGCATCTACCGCTGCAAGCTATTGCTTCTTCTTGCGCGTCATTAGGGGCACTAGCTTCTGCTCGTTGTCGATTTGCGTGTAGAGAGCACTAGGAATCTCAAGGTAGTACGGCAGGTGCTCAAGGGCAATTGAGAAGTATTTCTTACCTAGGGAGATCAGTTTCTTCTTAGTGAATGATAGCACGGGTGTAAGCAACAAACGGATGGGCAAGAACGCTACCTGTTCAATTGTGATAGCGCCGGTGTTGAATAGATCGAATAGAAGTGATTGACGGATCTAGCTAATATTCATGGCATTTACTAGTGGTACATTGACGACCTCACTATCTGGCATTGAACATAAGGATCGCATGCTAACATGGCCTTCATCGAACTCAAAGAAGTAATTGAAAGTATATTGAATAGGCAGTGACTTGAAGTGCTTCTTGAGGATGGGACCCCAACCAACATAGCACGGGCGCCGCACATCACGATGATTAATGAAACTTGTGTTAACCCCCTTGACCTCGTTGACGACTTCAATAATCACCATTGGAGAATAAAAGTTCTTGCCCTTCATCGCATTGGGTCACCACACGATGACCCGATCGGCAATATTATGGGAATGTCTTGGGATTAAGTACACCAACATGACCTTCGAATAGAACAGGATGGAGAGCACAGTGAAAAACTACATGACAAGCTACGACTTGTTTTGATCAACAGAGTTATCAAGGATTACGAATAGAGTTTTCGACATTGCTATCTTACGACTCAACAATGGCTTGAATTTCTCCAGATTATAAGTGAATTGCAAGCTACATAGGGCATCAACATCCTTCCTTTGAGCTCGCTCATCATAGAAGAACACATCGCTGATGTTGCTAATTAAGTTGGCAACCACAAAATTTGACACCATGAGGTTAGAGTTGAAATAATCGGCCAATGGGTGCGAATGCCCATAATGAGGCATGGTGAAATTGCCACCAAAATCTTCGATCTAGATCTAAATTTGAGGCGTAAGAGTTAAGAGAGTCATGTGTTGTCACCACCATCATCATCACAATGTTCGTCATCATAACCATCAGGATTATGATAGGTGGAACAGGCTAATCGGGGGCATGATGCTAGACGAACTTTTTCACGAAATTTGACACCATGTGGCGCTGACCAATGGCGGCATCCAAATGCGTCTCCTTCTCCATTAATAGGTGATCATGTTCGCCAACAAGAAGGTCATCGCACTTGAACTGGATATTGATTCGAACGCAGTAGTCACATACGTCCTTGGCTGAGCGAACTAACGAAAGCCAGGATAGAAAAGGTGCACATACTAAATCCATCTCGAATACGATACAACACAAGCACCACCATTGGAGGCTTCGATCTTGGCCTTGTAGCATTGATGCAACTTGGTGAAGGTTAGAATTGCATCAAGAAGATACTACTTCGGGCAACAATGTGTGCAGGGGAACTCGTCCTCAACCTCCCATGTCTCGGCATCTACCTTGGTCGCGTCCAAGTCGCTATCGTGGATTGCATGAGCAGGAATGTGAGGGGGACGATAGGTATGGAACATGTCGATGTCGTTTTTCAGGACGTTACACGATCGATCGATCCTAGCACCGCCGACCGGAATGATGGCTCGAATCTCGCACTTTGAATATCCGTTCTGGAAAAGATTGATTACGATGCCTTTCGATTGTTACCATTTGGAACCATCCAATGTGTTACCATGGAAATCTAATCGGCCCAGATGTAATCAATCACCTCTTGACCCATCTTCAAAATGACCCGTTATAGCACATTCACCTTGTGATTTGATGGAAGGCGACATTGCCACTACAACACAGTTTGACAATAACCACCGACTCTGCCTAATCAGCACTAAATGTCATGAGCCTACAACACTGACACTGACGTAGCATTGCTACTTGATGTTACACGGGCCAGTGTCACTACGGATTCAACTAGAGAAGGAGTAACAGCCTTTGATGCTGCTAGTACCACGTCCATATCACTCAGGTAGATGGTGATAGTACTTTTCCATCTATGGGCCAAAAAGTAGTTGGGGAATCTAAAGAAAAACTCCTCCACCTCCTTGTACGCTTGCATCACGACGCTTAACAGTTTGCTTCGCCAATTGTCATTGTTGTGATACCCAATCAAACAATGCATGCAACCGTTCAACGCTTCATAGCACTCCTCCTCATTCATCATTGATGATTAGATAATGCAATAGCAGAATGCGCACCAGGTAGGACCCCACACCCAAAAAAAAAAATTAATTGCTCATTCGAAGATGTGTTTATTTGGGACCCCGGGGTCCCACCATAAGATTCAAATCATCTTTCCATTCTAATAATAACATACAACGAATTTTTTGGGTGTTCAGGAACTAGTTTTATAGTGTTTCATGGGTTTTTTTTTAAAAAGTTCTAGGGACCATAATTTTTTCAATTTTAATCCATTTTTTACAATTGCAAATTTTACAATTGTAAGTATGTTAAATGTGCCAAGAGAAGGGGTTCAAATTTTGTTGTTGGAACTATGTAAATTTTAAAGAACAACGATTCATTGAACCTTGTTTAGGTAGCACAATTTTAGTTTTCACAACAAGTTGTAACTCATCATCATTTGCATGATTCCAAATTAAAATGTGTTTAACCCCCCATTTTCATGTAGTGCAGCAAAGAAAAGTGTCTTCTCAAATTGATGGTTTTTTTTTTTTTCATAATCCAACAACACCATATTCATTAACAAAAGTTCAATATTTTCTCTTTCAATTTGCATACCATTTTTTTTCAATTGAATTTGAGTTCAATCCAATTCAATCTTACTTTCTGATCATGAAATTGAATATAATTATAAAATTCATGAAACTCCCAATTGGAAAGTTGAAAGTGATACATTGCAACCAAAACCTTAATATACGAAAAATCATCCGAATACATCCAATGAATGAACACCGGTACCAAGTTTCCAACCCCCACTTATCATCAAAAACCTAATGATAGATGGACATTTTTAAGTGTTCATTATGATATTTGATATTGATTTTGTTATGGTGTGGGTGTGGTAATGTCACTCCCCATTCCAACTACTTCATATTCCCAAATGGGAACAACCCATTATTTTATGGGAATGCAAAGTTCACACATTTACACAAAATGCTCTTTGACATCAATATTCCATGGGGTTGAGTTCCATAAAATGTGGATATGCATGGCATGATCAAATGTCCTGTTACATCAACATGGGAACAACACATTTTTACATAGGAATGACATGTTATCATATGGGCACACAAAGTTCACATGGGTGACAAGACACATTCTCAATCAGTATCCATCAATTTCTAGTACATTGATGTCATGTTCCCAAGGATTGTGTTATCATGGCAAGACATCACATTCCCAAGAGAATGGTACAACATTCCCATGTAAGAACTTAGAGTTCCCATTCCATATTAGGTTCCTAGTCCATACCATATCATATTATGCCACATAAACATCTTGCCACAACAGTGCCACATTTGCACCACACCACGTCACATCATGTCAATGCCATGCCACATTAACAAAACATAACACCAAACCACATTAACAACACATTAATATCACATCACATCATGTCATGTTAATGCCATGCCACATCAATGACATGTCATCCACCATGGTGATGCCTATGTGACAAATTCTCATAAATGAGGGTCCATCTGGACTTTCCTAGAAATGTGTGCTAAAATATGTTGAAAAATTCAACATGTGCACCTACAACACTAGACCCACACACTCACAAGCTTGTAACCCCACATTTCATATATCCACACTCACCAAAGGGATATCCATCAATTGGAGAACCTTTTCAATTTTGGGAAAAACATCTATAATACAAGGGCAATTTCAAGACATGTCAAATATATATAAATTTAAGCTTCAACCATGGATTGTTGAATTTTTGAAATTTTTGGCATAGACAATATTATTAACAAAAGATGCAAAATTATAACAAGTACCATAATACCTAAATGGACTTATCATTAATTCCCCAAAAAAAAAACAACTATCTAACTTTTCAAAAGTTTATTAAACAAAAATGCCCAAATTTTACAAGAATGATGTACATGTTGCCAAAAGTTTTGGAAACTTAAATGAGGCATTGTTGTAATGGCTTTCATGGCACACAATTATGACATGAAAATTTGCAAATGCAATGACAATGCTCTAAGTTGAAAGCTCACAATGGTATTGATGGACAAATATTTACCCAAGGTCTCTTCTTTCTATCTTAGGATTCCTAACCTATGAATTCGTTGACATAAATTTTAAAATTGAAAATTTAACCTTGATTTTAGATTTCATTTATAGTGGAGATGATGTTCATTAGTCCTTCACAAGTGGATCCTAGTTTAACCATGTTCATATCAACAAGTAGTATTTTGACACATAAGAAAAATAAATTAATGCATGCAAAAAACATTGAAAAATAATGCATTACATGCCACAATGCTTGTTTTACCAATATTGACAATTTACTTGTGAAATTTATTATTTTGCAATGTGAATTTTTGTTAAATATGTCTTTAATGTGTTATAATAAAATATCCAAAAAAAAATCATAGTTTCCTCACCATAAAAACTAAATTAAGTTAGAATAATTTGTATTTTAACTCAATTTTTAACTACATTTTGTTGTGAAGTGGGAAGGACAAGAATTTGTCATGAATTTCCTATTTGTCCCATGTAAACATGGGTAAGTTAGTTTGGATTTTATTGTGAACATGATTTTAAATATTTAGTGTATCAAATATAATTTCAAGTTGTGTGATTTCAAATCACTTTTTGATGATTTAAGATTTCAAAACATTATTTATTTGCTTTGTGAGTTTTTTGGTGTTGCATTAAAAAGAATGCATTTAATTTGTGTGATTTGCATTTTATTTAGTTTTGTAGTCTTGTATTATTCTAAATGAGTTTCATTTTGAATCATTAAAAGTGTTTTCTTGAGTTTTGTGTAGTTAAAAAATATTAGTTTTCAACATTGGGTTTCTTGTTAGTGGTAAGTGTTATGTAATTGTGTTTTGAAAGGTTTGTATTTTTTTTCCTTTCATCTTTCCTTATCTCTACTAGTATGGACATGAAAATTTGTAACATCAACAAAAACAACAATGGCAAAAGCCACTACCACCACCACCATCAGTACTAGTAGAACTTCGAGCTCCAACCAAATGGGGTGTTGTCGATGGTAAGAAGGGTGGGCACGCCCACCTCTTCATTGTCATCTTCTTATTCATTATCATCATAATGTTGCATTGCCATGTCAACAACAATTACAATCGGAAGAAAAAAGAGGGTGATAAGAATTTGAAACTCAATAATACCATCATCACATGAATCCAAGTTCCCTTAAACCTCCTAGGCTTTGGGACCATTGGGAAGCTCGCAATGTTTAAAGGAGATTCAAAGTAAAAAGGATCAAAAGCTAATACAAACCTCCCAAAGTCCTCCCTTTAAATTTGCATTTTTTCCAATTTTTTAAACCCAAAATACTAGAATAATCAAGATTTGCTTCAATCCCAACATAACAAATGTTTACATTTTTCATCCATGTGAAAGATATTTCATCCATAATTTCGATGCACCATTTTTTCATTCATCCCATTTCCATCATGTTTAGTGGGTACAAAATGTTTAATATTAGACAATGAAATATTTTTAAAAATAAAACAAAAGAGATTTTGGACAATTTGAACCATGGAATTGGACAAGAAAACAACATTTCAATTAATCCCATTTTAGAATTAAAAGATTTATTTTTATAAATTCACATTGTTTGCATATGTCCATCAATGTGTTATTTGCATCATTGATCTCCTAGAAATGAAATATGTATGTGAAGTTGTACAAGATTTGTTGACAAACATTTTTTGAATCCAAAAGCCACGTACCTAATTTTCACATTAATTTAAATTCTCTTGAAAAATTCACACATAAGATCTCAGATTAAAATATCATTTACATTATTGAGTTCCTTAAAAGGAGGATTATACATGTGCAAATTTTTAGATCCATTTAAAACAAACATTTCTAGAAGTCAAATTTTATTAATTGTGTGAAACAAGTGCACACCAATTGCCAACAACTTAAATTAATATTGATGAATCCAAAAAGTTACACTTTATAAGTGGTGGAATGGCATGTCATCAACAAACAATGATACTATTTAAATTATTGTTACAATATTCAACCAAAAATTATAAAAATGGAAATTTATGATGCATAACTTATGCATCTCTATTTGTGTTTATTGGGTGTGCTTATGTTTTAAGCTTGGCTTGGGAAATGTTGGCCATGGTTAGGCTTATCATTTTGAGATGAAATTTCAAGATGTAAGTTTCATATACCACATGGTTGGGCTTAACATTTGATGACAAGGTTGTATGACATGGGTTTTAAACACCACATGGATAATTTGTAGAAAACACAAATTATTGCATTGGGAATTTACCAACCATGTCCAATTTAAGCATTCCCCTTAAACAAGGATAAAAATTATTAAAAAATAAAGGTATGATGGTGTTAGTCCTATTGCAAATATTTCAAATTCAATCATCGATTACCTATTGATTATTTGTGATGGTGAAGTCAAATGGATGTGCCATATACCATTTTTTTGGTGTTCACAATGTGCTTAAAGTTGTTCACCCTTTGAAACATTTTCATGGATGCCTTGAGCTAGGGTTAGGTAGCAAGCTCACAAGTTCAACATCTCAATTAGGGATTAGGATCTGGTTACCTTGGATTTAAGGTTAAAGTTCACCACAATAATGACATGAAATTCCATAATAGGGGATATTTTGAAGGGTAGCAATGGGTTTACACAATGAAGCAACAATTCAAATTGCTTGCACCACTATCATTTAGGAGATTTTTCAAATTTCAAGGTTAATTCACTTTCATGGTTAATCACCCCACCAACATCCTTCATGAATATCCAAAAGTGGTTAGCAACATTAATTAGATCATTTCATTCAAGAGTTTAACAATTCATATGATATGCAATCCATAGTTCTTCACACCTTTCATGGCATCGAGGTGTTTGTTCCAACCTACTATGGATGATTACCATGAATTTAGCTACACCCACAAGGTTAAAATACAAATAATGGTGATTTGTTGTCCAATTATTTTTCCATCATTGTAATGACCATGGTTATCAACATGATGTCGACAATTCCAAGTATTAATTTTGTAATTGGAAGTGAAAATCCTAGTGGTGGTGAAACCATGAAAAACAATTGTGCTACTAATGGTGGAGTCAGTAGTATTTGGTGGAACCACTAGGAGAGGGGGTATTAACTTTTCCACTAATACATGGGGTCTATTGTTGATGTTTAACCCTATTGTCGAATTCTTTTAGAAAATGCAAAAAACCTACCAAAAGATCAAAATAAATAAACTACGAATTGTGTAAGAATTCAAATGTGAGTTGCATGAAAGTTTGCAAATGGCATATGTGTGGATCAAGAGGTTCATCATTGTGACACAAGGTGTTATGAAAGCAAAGGGCATCCATATTAGGGATGGGGATAGTGGCCAAACAACTTTGGCATCAAGTGCGAGATGTGATGTTACATCAACCCACACAATCAACCTTAACAAGTGTGTTCCAAATTTATTAGTACGTAGAATTGTTAATGTCTCACTTGCTCCAAACATATTGAAACACATTGAACTAAACATGGTAGGAAAACATATGTTGACTATTGGGTTTAATAAAGACAATTCAAAAAATTCATTGAATCATCACCTCAACAATAGTGTGGCCAACCCAATAAAGCCACACCATAGAAAAGCCAAAGGAACCAAATTAGAAAAATGTTGTTTCACATAATATTCTATTGCGTAAGGGGAGAAGACAAATGTTGGAGGTGTGGTAGGTTTCATCAAAAGAAAAACTACCTTAATCCACCCCAAACAATTACCTCCAACCTTAATCCAAGTAGCCAGGTTCCCATTATAATATTTTTAAACATGTTGCAAAACATTATATCACTTTAAGCTTGAATATGGACAAATAATCACAAAATGTGAATGTTGATAAAGGATAAGGTTCTAGGAAATGCCAAAAATGGAAAGTGGCACCAATAATGGTTCAACACCCAAGTCGACACTAAGTTAACTTAATAACCTTGAAGCAAGATTCACATGTTTCATATGGTTCATTATAAGTATGACATCCCAAAAGAAATCAAATACATTAATTTTAGAATCATTGAAGGATAAATCATCACCATTTGATCATGATGACGATTTGAATTATTTGGGTTTTTTTGGTTGTTTTTCATTTATGTCTTTCTTTTGTTATTTTTGCGTGTTTCTATGTCTATTAGTTATTTATTTGTTTGTAAGTGATCCAATTGCATCAAGGTTCGTCATAGCTAATCATAATATGGTTCTAATATCTTGCATCATGTTATTGATTGAAATTATGTAAGAATGTTTTTTTTAACTTTGTCTTGTAATAGACTTTTAATTTCCAATTTGGAAATCAAGATGCAAAGTAAGTTTTCAAGGCAAGGTATGCTTTTTTTTTGGTTGTTTTATATGAACATTGTTTATATATTCCTTTGAACATTTTATCTTATAATTTGGGTCATTGGGTGAAACCCATATACACCACTTAGTTTTCCAAAAAAAAAATTAATGGAATTTGATAAAGATAGATGGGTTGACAGTTTTTATAAGAACAAAAGTATTTTTTTAGCATTGTAGAGAAACTTTGACTTATCATACAAACACATGACCAAAAATATGGGGCAAACCTACTGATGTGTAATGAATTCTTTATAATGGGAAAATTGATTATTTCACTCATTCTACATGAATTTGTATATGTTGTTAATGATGTTTACATGAACTTGATTCCTTGATTCCTTGATCTTAAGGTGGGGAAATGATTATTGTTATGGTGTGGGCTTCTTAATGTTCAAAGTGTTATCAATGGGATTTATATCGACATTTTAAAACTTGAAGGTGCATTTGTAAAAGATTACTACTACCATAAAACTAAAGGTTATAGTATAATTACACAAATTGTTATAAATTGCAATAATTTTTTTATTAACTTGTTTGTAGGTCTTCCAAGGAATGTCAAAGATTCTATGGTGTTGCACACATTTGCTTTGTATAAGTAAACACAATACAATAGTTTGTTTGAAATGGTTAAAAATTCTAACTAATGGTTTCCACCATATATCATGGGTGACAAGGGGTATCCATTGATATCTTGAATCATGACTCCTTTAAAGAAAAAGGACATTTTTTTTTGTTTTGGAACTATTACAAAATAATAAACATAAAAAGGAACATTAAGTTATGGAAAATGTTTTTAGCATTCTAAAAAAAAACTTTCATGAACTATTTACAAAATTTTACTTAAGTGTATCCTTTTTGCCTAATGTGTTCACTTGTTGTCATTTATGACACAAATTACTTATATTTCATTGTTTTAAAAATCCAATATGAACAATAGATTGCATCAAACTCAAGATTGCTTCAGAGTGTTTAGCAACATATAGCTTCTCATTTTTTGCATGTGTAAATAAATTCCTTTTTGTAATGCCAATCCATAATAGTAACTTAAAAAAAAGCAACAACTTTTTTTTTCTTGCTAGCATGTTTTTAAAATGTGTCTAATTTTCATGACAACATTTTATGTTTTCCATCAACAATTGAACAAATCATGCATTGAACTTATGATACTATTGAATCTTCCCCCAAAACTAATTGCTTAAAGAAACACTATTACGAAATGTGGGTGTAGTTCATTAATCCCTGTTCGTTAGGCCAATGAATTCCTTTCTTCCCCACTAGGTTCCATTAATTATAAATAGTGAATTTACTCAACATCCAATAAAATCATTTGGCATGTAGGGACAACTTTTGTTGTACTAAAATTTAATAGCCTAAGAATCTTGAAAAATACGAGCCTTGTTTTAAAATCTTTTAAGTCTCTTCATTAAAGAATCATGCGCATAAAAATTTCAATGTTCAAATACAATCAACAATTCAAGCGAGGGAGGTTGACCTCTAAATGTTAAAGGTACTGAAAGCCCAAAACCTTACCTATTAGGGTTACTTATTTTTGTAGGGCTTATATATATATGTTTACCCAAGAAAAACCAAAATATTATTATTATGAAAATGGGTTATTAGATGGTGGGGTCTAAATTCCATCGCAGGGTTGCTTCAGCTGGAATATCCATCTTGTAGCTAAACATTGAATTTTGAGCAAAGAGAGTTGCATTCTTTGCCTTTCATGGGCAAAGGGCTACGCCCAAAAAATCTATATTTTTTATTTTCCAAATAAAATGAGCACCTCAGGGTCGAACGATTCATACGTTTGAGCCCTTCACTTGTCACTAAGAGCATACACATAAAAAACTAATAGTATATTCGTTCCTGCCAAAAAAATCTTTTATACTTCGATTTAGGATGAATTTGCAATGTTATTGCCCTAAATTTACCTAGTAAAAAACAACTTGAAACTGTAAATTGAAACTATAACAAAAGGTGTCCTTGTACGTCAAGTGATTTCATTAGATTTTGAGTGAATTCACTAATCTTAGTAAATGTGGACTAATTGGAAAATAATAAGTTCACTGGTTTAGTGAATAGGGACTAATGAACTGCACCCAAAAATTTTAATAGTGGGAATTTGCATGTTACAACTTTTATAATTTCAAAAATAATGTCTATCACTTGAATTCATCACTTTCAAACTTCAAAGCTCTTAACTCCCAAGTCTTTTTGGTTTGTGAAAAACTACAACAAGTTTTGTTCATGATTTCCCTCCCATTTCAATCCTAGTGACTATTGTAACAACAAATTGTGTTGCCAAGATTACAACAATTTCACAATCCCCTTGTTAAAACTCACAAATGTTCAAGCTTTTCTAAACATTCAAAGCAACGACCATTTGTTGTTGCCATTTCCAAACTTTCAATTCACAACCTACAAGGCATGAATAAAATGGGACTTGAAAGCAAAACAAGGGGTTGGCTATTAGTTCCACATAAAAGGAGCAAGCTATGCAAACCATTAAATCAGGTGGTTGTTACTTAGCAAAGCCTTTAAACCTTAAAGCACCATAAAGGTGAAGCTCTAGAGCCCTAACGACGTTGATGATGAAGGAACTTACAAACATGTAGTTCTTGCCAATAATGGATGGAGACATGTGGTTGGCCTTTTGGCGCAAGGCATGTTACGAAGGGTGTGTTTTGGGTGATTATTTTTATTAAAAAACTTTTTTTGCTTCATATCATTTTGCACCTGTGTTTTTTCATGTCACTTTTTGGGGAAAGATTGTCCTCAAAAAAGACAAAAAAAACAACCCTGCTTTGGATTTTGGACCCAAAAGAAAAAAGCTCGGAGAAACAAGATGCAAGCTAGGGTCCAAGGCAGGGTTGAACTCAAGGATTCACTCTACATACTTGAAAATAAGTCCAAATTGGTTCCGAGGGAATTTGAACCCTGGACCCCGTCTAATCTAAAGTGGGCCCTGGGCCTGGTCCTGGGCCTGGGACTGAGCCTCTCTCCCGGTGTGAAAGTGGTTCCTAGTTCCGACCTCCTTCGATCGTGATAAAGGTGACCGTTTGCGACCCGCGATTTGGAATCGCGGCAGCCCCGGTGCCGCCCGCCGCTTTTACGTTCCCGCGCGTATTGGCCCTCCGCACTGCAAGAGAGAAAACGGTCTCATCGATGATGTCTCGGAAAGCGAAGCTAGATTGAGAGAGAGAGAGACAGAGAAATGAGGCAACCCAATATGGCGTGGAGAATCCCAGCTTCGAGATCGGAGCCTCCAGAGGTGAAGCTCCAACGTCCAGAGCCATGGATAGATAGGATAGTGTAGAGTAGAGTGAAATTTGTGAAAGCTGAGAGGAGAGGGGAAAGGGGAAAAGGGTCTTTTTAAAAACGTTCGACAAGATGGAGGAGGCGCTAATGCATTATGTTTTGAGCCTGGAGGAGGTGATGAAGATGCAATGTGTGCCGCAATACATGCAGCAGAAGCAGCATTGCCTGAACACTATCAACATGACCACCACGGGCTTTCTAGACTGGTTGCCCATGCAACGCCCTCCCAACAACAGTAAGCGGCAGAAGGGAACTTTTAGCCTGCAGCAGTTTGGACAAAGTCCGAGGTTTTTTGACAAGGAGAACCTGGTTAACTCTCAGTCGGTGGTGCCTCTTTCTCCTTTTCCCGAGTACTCTGGGACAATTTCTGGCTCAAAGTTGGTAGAGAAGTCAGGGAGGATCTTTGGTCGTGCGTCCAGCTTCAGACAACAACAGCAGGAGGCGCCAAGCGACTTTTTCGCGGCGGTGGGAAGCAAAGAAACTGGTGGAGAACTGGCGTGCCAGAAGAGGAGGACATTGAGGAGGCGGGGGGGACCGGAGGCAGTTAGTCAGCGTCTCCTACTAGAGACAGAAGAGTCAAGCTGGGATTGTATTCAACAAGAGAGGGAAAGAGAAAACGTAAGTGATGAGGGGAAGCATATGGACAAACCTATAGACCTAGTTCATACTCCTGCAGTATCGTCCTCTGTGACGACGGCCAGGAGAGGAGGCATCAAACGGGATAGAAAAGCGGCTTCTGGTGCCAGACCTGTAACTCGTGCTTCACGTCGTCTCGCGTGTTCCTCTGCAAAGCAGGATGAAGCACATGGAGAGCTCCAGGAGGAAAGTGTAGCAGCAACAGTGGTCAATGTGCCGCCCAGAAAGGCACCACCACACCTGAAGAATCAAACTGGCAGAAAAAAAGCTGCTATTTTGCTCACACCAGTGGAAGAACCTGAAGTCAAAACTCGAAATGCAGGGCCCATGAACACGGGAAATTCAGATGCTGATGGAGATGCTCAAATCATGGCTGCAGGAGGAACACAGATGAGAGAGGCAGTATTCCAAGTGCCTGAATTCAGAGCAGAAGACATAGATGAAGATTCAATCCTGAATATAAATTCTGATGCAGCAGCACCAAAATCTGGTATTACTGTAGCAGATGTGCAGAAGAAGCAACCCTTGGAAAAGACACCGCTTTGTGGAGAGAATATTTCAGCTGCCATCTTGGAAGAGCTAACTGCCAGAGTCATGTGTCCTGGTCAGAAAAACATGGCCATTCTTGAGGAATCTGCAGCAGGAGAACCTCACAATGTGAGACAAGGTCTGGCCTGGGAGAAGAGTGATGCCATGCTCACTGGTGAACCACTAGCTATAAATAAGTATGGTCACAGAGATTCAAACATTGTTCAGGAGAAAGCAGGTCCTCCTGTTTCCCAGGCACAGGGAGGAGAAGTTGGTAAAAAGTTGATGGTTGGTGAAGTCAATAGGGAGGTTGTTCAGGTATCTGGAGCAGTATTATCAAGTGCCATGGAAAGCTGTCGAGTTAGGAAGGACCCAATCTTTAATTGTAGGGAGAATCTCCAGCTGAGTGGGAGCACAGTAGGAAATAGCAAAGAGCTCAAATGTGCAAACTTTGTTAGGCAGTCTAGAGCAGCAGAACAATTTGGCTCGGCACTAGATGAACTGCCTTCTGGGAACATAGATCATTGCAAAATAGAGGCATTGCCTTCTGATTTGCACCCTCAGGTCAATGAATCTGAAACAGGGGTCACAAGCAACAAGCCTGAAAACAGGGGCGTGGTTGGGCAAATTGAAAGGTCTCCCCTTGATTCACCAGCTGAGTTTGTACATATGTCCCATCACACAGCTCCAGAAGCTTCACTATCCTGTGCAATAGGTGGTAATTCTTTTGACCATCATCCTCAAGCTTACATGCTTCTGCTATTTTTTGTATGCATTGTTCATAGTAAGAGGGCCGGGCAAATCTATTTTGACAATGTTGCATACTGAGTTGTTTGCAGAAGACAAGGCACCTTTTGGGCAGAGCTCAGAATCAAAGTGCACAATGGGTTTTGTAGGAACAGGTGTGGAGGTTGCTGGATTTGTGTATACTGGAGCGCAAGAATTAAAGAAGAGTGCTTTTTCTTTAACTGTAGAGGATTCTGGGTTTCAACCAGATTCTGGTGACATGGAAGTTCCTGTGACAAGAAATACAACATTGGAATATGAAGAGGCCAAGGAATGTGGTTCAGAGAAGACTGTTCTTGTCAAGCCTGAAGTGTCATCTGTCCATGGAATTATATCTCAGACAGGTGATTGTGAGCTTGATCAAGTGCCTGATAGGGACATCTGTCTTGCAAGCAGGGATAGAGAGGCCCCTATGGTGGAAGATGAAGAAAAAGTTTCTTCAGGTGACCCAGAGTGTCATGAATTGAAAGATATAGAATCTGAAGCAGAATTATTATTGGAGCAACAGCAATCTGAAATGCAACTCTCCACTGATGATGGGAAACTGATTCCTTTCACACTGCCTGAGAATTGTGAAGCTCTTGATGCCTCTCCAGATGTGGGTAGGCAAGATGTGCAGTTTCAGCACGAGGTGAACCCAGAGTGCATTGTCACTTTGGATTGCTGCCACTATCAGAAAAGGCTCTCACCCAGATCCAAGGCCAGGGCCAGACGATGGCGATCTGATCTGGGCTTAAGTGGAAAGGAACAGCTGCGTTCTGTTGTTTTCACTGATACACCTGAAAGGATCTTACCTGTGCATAGAGATTGTGCAGACATGGTTGAGTGTGGTGTCTGTTCTCCACCCTTGCAAGAGAAAGCTAAAGTTTTGACTCCAACATTTATGGAGGTTAGCTATCAGCTTGAGCCAAACTCACAACAAAAACCACAGCAGGTAACAAAGTATGCTTGCACTTAAACCACTCAGATCTCAGAGATATGTGTAATGGATTTTCTTACTAAGAAACAAGTAAGAGGCTTGTGTCCTTCATCCATCTAGTGGACATCAGTGATGTTGGAAGGGTGAAATATGGAGGATTCTACTTCACTCCTCTGGTTGTCACTACTATTCGTCATGAAAGTGATGGTCTGACACTTTGTGAGCAACTCTCATAAGGTTAAGACTGCACTTGTTGTGTTACCTTCAATTATTCTTCTGGAGATTTCTCTGTTGTTTCACAGATACACTTCCTTGTTTGATTTTTTCTGTTTTACCTTCTTGTTTTGTCCCCAATCTGTCTTGATTCCCTTTTTCATTTCCATCTCTTTTATGCCATCTTTTTGGCTGAATCCTTTGATCACTCCAGACAGAATTCCGGAATGTCTGGTTGATGTCTGAACATTGACCTCCACTTACTGCCAGGAGCTGATGAAGTGATTGGGGATGTTATGGTAGCTGGTCACTACCATACATGTTGCTGTTGAAAGTCACTGAAACATGTGATGCTGACAATTGTTCTTCAGACCATTGGTCATGTGCAAGAACTGTCAGCATTATTGATACCTCTTCTCAGTTATTTCTGTTTTTTTGTCACATGGGTCTCATCTTTTTCCTGTTTGCTGATGTAGGGTTGGATCTGAAATCTCTCTGATATTTGTATCAAGTCATCTCTCAATTCTATTCAGGTTGAACTATGTAGGAGTTATTGATACTTATGATTATATGAGTGTTTGACATTTCAGTTTTGTTGCATGTAGGCATCTGAAAGGCACCTGTACAAAGAAGCATTTAGCCAAGAATTTCAAGATGGCGATCCAGACACAGATGATTACAAGGACCATGAGCTTCTGGAATCTTCAGCTGCTGATAAGGTAAGGGCTGTTTTTCTATTAACAAACTTCAAGTCATACCAGACTCAGGTCAGACACACTGTTCCATTGGTGGAAGGCCATGCTATGTATGCTTGGAACCAAAGTTAGACTGATAGTATGCCATTGCATGAGAAACAATGACAGTATCACACAAACTGTCTTGTGCAGCAACATGAGAGCTCAACTTCTTCACCTCTGCTAATGAGCATCAACTCCCATGCCAGAGTTTCTCAAGACAGGTCAAGTGCTCTTGACTTTATCCAAAAACCTGAACAAGAAGAGTTGGAGCAGTCATGTAAGATATCTGCAGAATTGTCAGTTGAGAAGGTCTTGCCAGTGACATCAGCTTCAAGAGCCATACCATCTGGTGCATCCATTTCAAGGGCCTACAAATCAGACAACCCATGTGCTTCAAACCCTTTTACTATTCAGTTGGATCTGCCAAGCTCCAGATTTGTTCACATGTTATCTGCCAGTCAAGATCTCTTTAGGCCTGTTCACCCCAATGTTGTTAGACTTCCTGTGATTCCTACTATGCATACAGCCTGCACCAATGTATCAAAATCCACATTTACTAGTCCTATTGTCTCCACACCTTCCAGTCCCCATCCAGTTATCTTTAGAGAACCAAGCCCTGAATTAAATTTGCCCAGGGCAGTTGACATGAATGTTGAAGTCATCAACCTTCCTCATCTTTCTTCTGTTTTGTGCAGTCAAGCAAGAGTAGATCCAGCTCCTTCCAAACCCTTCAGTTCAATCAGCCCTATTGCAGTTCCATCTAGTCTAGCAAACTTGGCATCTAGTCTAGAGCAAGTTACTGTTGCTCCAGTTTCAGCCAATGTGAGCCCTAGAAGTCCTAAGACTGTTGCATTGGCCACTACCTATAGCCCAGCTTTCTCAAGATCTGTTGACCATCACGAAGCTGGTTCACTGCGAACTAGACCAGAAGCAGTTTCAAATGCAGTTGGCCACAGTCCACTCAGCTTTGGAGATACATTTTCCGTGGTTCCTAGGCAACTTGATGCTACAAGATTTTTGAAAGAAGCATCCACAAACAAGTCTTATGAGCTGGTGCCACAGGAGATGAGCACTGAAATGGTTTTCACCTGCAAACCCAGTGATACCTTGATTCAGAAAAGAAGTACAAAAGATGGAGAGGCTTTTGCAACCCATAGAACATCTTCATTGGCCAAGGGGTTTGAAACTTCTGAGATGGTAGCAGAGGCTCTACTCTCTGTTCTACCCAGTTCTCCAATGCATGAGGATTATGCTTGTGCACCTCCAAAAGGGATCAGAAGAGAATATGATAAGGATAATCTGAAACATGTGTCCCAAGCAAGCTCAAAAGAAGATGAGCATCCTGGTCAACTCTGTAAAACTCTCAGACAAGAATACCCATCTGTATCTCCTCCTCATGTTTGTGTCCAGAGCTTTTCAGCTGAATCTTTCAAAGATGATTTTAAGGGGTCTTGCAGAGTGCCAGATAGAGTAGTGGAGGAAGCTGCCAGAAGGATCCCAAACTTGACATCCTCAGCAACTAAAGCTGGACTTGCTGATTGCAATGGTGCTGCATTTCCCTGTCCAATGGATTCTTTGAATCATGGTGCACCCTTATCAGTTCTCTCCTGTCCAAAAGAGGGGGCACAGAAACTGCTTTCTTCTGAGGTTTCATCATCCTTCCAAGTTCAGTCTTTACAGAAGAGTTTGCCTTCAGAATCTCTTGCAGACATTGTTGAGAAGCAACGTTTTTTCTTCAACACTCCAGAGTCTGATACTTCCATGAAACTTGCACGGCATGCTTCTTCAAAGTTTCCAGGTATGCTTGCCCATAAAATTAGCTCATCTGAAAGCTGCAGTTCATTGGGGCAAGTTCCCAGGCCTCATGCTTGGTCAAATCTTGTCCACATGGATTCAGCTGGAGGGACAACGGCAGTCACAGTGGCACCAATTTCTGTGTCTGATGGGGCTACCAATCCATTGAGCAAGCACCCCAACCTTTCTCTTCCCAAACACAGTCCCCATTCTGAAGATTGTGGAAGTTTGGTTGGTGCTGCATTTTGTGGGAACTCAAGCAGTTCAAATCTCTTGGGATCAAATTTGGTATCAAGCATGCGATCCTTTCTTCCCCTTATTCAGCAGCAACAAATACAACAGCAACAAATACAATATGCAACTGGTGAGCTTTGCAGACATTGTTGCAACAGAGCAGAGAGATCCTGATCAAACTATACTGCCTTTTCTGCTTCTGAGTCTGATTTATTTCAACTGACAAATGCAGGAAAACATGATGTGAAAGTGAAGGCACTAGAAGCAGCTGAAGCTGCAAAGAGGCAGGAAGAACAACGCATGGAAGAACGGCAAGCGCGCAAAAAAGCAATGGAATTTGCAAAAAAAGCAAAAGAAAGAACTATTCAAGAAAAGATGAAAGAAGAACAAGCACTATTGAAGAAAGAGATTCAGGAGAAAAGTAAAGCTGCCAATGAGATCCTGAGACAAAAGGGTGTTTCAGTGGGCACTGTTAAGACACTGTTTACTGACACATCAAGCAAGTTCAACTCAAACAATCATGGTACACTTTCCAAGGTAAATTTGAGGTTGTACTGTAACTGTTCTCTTTTCATTGCCATAGAAATGGTCTTGGCACAAAACCTCCATTGTTGTCTGGAAGAAGTCACCACTAATTATATCCTCCCATGGTTCTTTCCAGGAAGCAGATCTGAAAGGAAGTTTAGAGAACTTGGTTATCACCAGTTATCATGACTATGATGCTGCCATGTGTTTTATAGATGCTCTCCAGCCAAATTAGAGGGTTACCAGAAGCAATCTCTACATCTCAAGCAGATGCAATGTTCTCAACTTTTGCAAATGAAGTTCTTAAGAATGTAAATGGAGTTCTTCAGAATATAGGGAGTCCTTAAAAATGCAATGTTGACAGGTGAAACGGGCGATTGAGATGAGATCAAAGCTGGAAGAGAACCGAGAAAAGCTTCAGGAAGAGCGAAGGAGAAAGGAAGAAAATTGGAAAAGGAAGGAATTAGAGAGTGCAGCCCACAAGCAGAGGCAAGAGATGACAGAGAGGAAAGAGAGAGAAGAAAAACGGAAGCGCCAAGAAGCAGCTATGAAGTGGCATCGACCCATTGAAAAGCGGCATCAACCAGAAATAGAGAAGGAGAATAAGCCCAGATCCATGGTACTCTTCAGATGTCACTCCATTTTAATGAGTTGAGTTCATCAATCAGCTCCTCCAATCTTTTGACTGTCTGTATACCCTCAATTTTTTTCCTTTAATCATCAAGGTGTAAGATGAATCTGCTGTTGTGGGACATATCAGGGAGTACACAATTGTGAGATAAGGGCGATGGAAGAGATGAGCCAGTCAAATCAAATGGATTATGAGAGTCATAGGGCATATGAGCACAGATGTAAAATCAATGCGATTGGCAACCTCAAAACAGAAGAGTGGCTTCAAACCCAGAAGGTAGTGACAAAAGACCCATCAGCTGATTGTCACCTTATTCACAGCATGGTTCAAATGAAAGCTACTGTGTTCTGATCAGGTGTGACTTTTGCAGGTGGCTCGCATAACTGGGAGCCTTGGACAAGCTTGCACAGGGCTAACAAAAGACAGTCTCCACTCCATTCTGCCTTTGTTGGTGCCTCGAAATGATGGTCATGGAACTGGAATGGCTGTCTTAGATGGTCGTTACTTGCAGTCTGCTATTAGTCGGCCAAGTAGGCCTAGGGAGATTGGACCTCCAATGAGAGTTCTTCAAGCTACCACTGAAGGTTTGCATGTTGGACAAGGAAATCTTTTGCACACACCTCCTGACTTCTGCACCCTCGGTAGCAGTAGGGGCATTGCAAACCCTGACACAGGCATGCAAAAGTCCAACTGTCTTCAGAGCCAGATGAGTGCATCAGTTCAAGGTTCTTTGCCATTGAAAGACTGCAAGAGCACCACATCTTGTCCAACTGGAATTTCAGGTCTGCCCCTGCAAATCTAAATTGAGGAAATTCTATGCTATTATGATGATGAATAGTAGTTGTTTGGTTCTTGGGCTTGATGTTCTGTCCCCTTGTGGAAATTCTGCAGCAGGCCAACCACTCTTTTGTGGGCTAATAGAAGAGACATTTTCAAAGTCATATGAATTGTCACCCTATCAAGATTCTTCAGAAGGTGAAGATTCTCAAGATGGACAGGATCGAGTGAAAAAAGAAATTCCTCAATGGGCAAGGTGGGAACTCTAATCCTTTGTTGCACGAGTAGGGTGTTCTCAATAGGACCCATGAAGCTGTTGCAGCCATGATTGCCTTAATTCTGCTGATGAGACAAGTCCATTACTTTACGGTGGAGAACTTCAAGGGTCAACTTTCTTGATGTGTACTTTATAAGTGACTTCAAGTCTATATATAATGTACATTCTTTGGTCATGTTGAGGGGTGCAGTCTCAAGGACTGAATTTGATTTCTGCTTGTCATGAATAGGTCAGAGAATCTGACAATCCAGCTCACAAGGCAGTTGGAGCAGGATCCAGATGAAATATTTTCAGGTGCAATGTCATGCAGTCTTAGTGAAGGTAACAATTTCTGACCTGCCTTCTGAAGAGTAGGCTTTGGGCCATCACTTAGTTCTAGGCTCAATTTGCAAATAAAGAATGCAGAAAGGGGTGGTCATTAACCCGTTCTTTGTATGTTTGCAGTGTTTGGAACTACAGGGTCTCACAAGAGGCCAGAATTCATACGACGAGGCAGCAGTGGTGACTGGGATAAAGACCGTGTGACGTGGCAGGAAAAAATTCGGTACAAAATGTCCATGGGCTACCTTCATTGAACCTGCAAGTTAGTTGCTGCCAGACTCCCAAACCCTCTGATGGGTACACTGTAATTGACCTGCAACCAAGTCCTCCTTTATGTGTCTTGCACAGTAGAATCCGACCCACTTCCTTTGTCCTCTGGTTCATGCAAGAAACAAATGGAAATGTTTCTAGGAAAAGAGTATTGTACAATTTGTAGCAAGTGGTCTCTTATATGTTAATGGTGCGACACAACTAGATTGCTGTTCTAGTGCTAGTCTTCCTCTGATTTGATAGAGATCAGGGAGACTTCAACAATTCCCAGTGTCAGGAATTGGGAGTGTTTCCAAGTTTGGGAGGAGCAGCAACATCCTAGGGTTTCCCAAGGAACTTGTAGCAGAGGTGACTAGTTTGACTAAGCTTTGAAATTCTTGGCCTGCATTCATGCTCACATTTTTTACCATAATGATTTGGCCGAAGTTATATTATAGAGAACTCACATATACATGGTATTGGAAACCTCAACCTTTATGTCGTGAGTCCCATTGGGATGTATCATTTCAGTTCTCTTCCTATGGATTAGTGCCTTAGTAAATTATTCAAACTTACCATAGAGAACAATAGCTTCGATCTGTGCTTTTGAACAGAGAATGCTGTTAAATTGAAAGGGTTCTTCATCTCTTTGGATGCAGCTGGAAGATTCAGCATGATGTTCTGTGTATTTGTATGCTCACAGAAGTGAATCTTCTCAGGCATGTCTGAATCAATTTCCTTTGGAGCATATTTAGACGGGTTTCATGTTCAAAATGCATTGAAAACTATGGACTGACATCCACTTGAGAACTATCTGTGTACAAATAATACTAGCATGGTGTTTACCAGTGTTTTTTTGGTCAGTTGAAAGTTTTAGCTGAGTTGGAGGCTAGTGCTCAGTTGAGCTGCAGATGTCACGTGGACACCAAGATTGTCAATTTGATCAACTAGATACATCACAGTGCGGTGTAGGAATTTGAGTAAAGAACAAATATTGCTGGGTTCTGAATTGCAAAATTAGAGCTTGAAATGGCTTCTTGCAAGTGCTTGTTTCATCCTATCCAGATTTTGATGAAAATGCAAGAGGGGAATTGAACCCCTTCCTGAAAACAGCCTTGCCCACTGTAACATGATGCTTAAAGGCAACACTAGTACTGGATCTTGGTTGTGAATAGACACTAAAGATTATGGATCATAGAAGCATGGACGACATTTTCAAAACTCAATCCCATGCACTGATCAAGAAGATTTGTGGACTAGCTTCCTGATCAAGATCCCTGGGCATGAACAAGCTTGTTGAAGAAGCCACATGCCACAAGAAGTTCATATATATTACTTTAACTCGTAGTTCTTCGTGAATAAACTATGTGTAACAATGGTTTTAGGATCCCGTTTAAATCCATGGGTGGGTTAAAAACAATCACATAATTGACTAATTTTGGGTGTTGCAATAAATTGCAAACCGAAAGCACAATCTTTAATTCTCAATAATGAGGAGAGTGTGTGGGTGTTTCAGAATAAAACTAGGACAAACTTTTTAAAGTTGAGCTCATAATCATTTTAAATTGCAAAATTCAAGAAGAGAAGGTGATTATTGTAGTTGAATCAAAATTCTGCACACAAAAAAAACCATGAATGGATTCAATCTTCACCATGTATCAAACTTGTGAAATTTCATTATTTTCTTCCCTATAATATACTCTTCACATATATTATATCAAAAATGACATTTGGGATGTGAAATCTTTTGTAGGATGTAATTTGGAAATAAGTAGAACCTAATGTTTAAGTTGTAGCACCTAGAGTATGGGGATAAAGTTTAGTAGAACAATTTGGAAAACATATTGATGATGAGCTTGAAAACGTTATTGAAAGTACCATTGAATGTGTTTGTAGAGAAGTTGGAATATTTGTAGTATGATTTTAAAGGGATATAACTTTTGCCATTGGGTACTTAATACTTAAATGGATGTAAATAGCAAGAACCAAAAAAACTTTACCAAATAAAAATGACTCATAAGAAGATAAAACTAACAAACACCATAAACAAATTTGTGCTTTGTCAACTTGAACCCCTTACCCTTGAAAATCTTCCCTATATAATCTTTGCCAACTTGATGAAGTTTGATTCACTCATCCACATAAAGAGGGTCATTTGTTCAACATTGAATGGGATTATTTTCAACTCCTCATGGTCTTAATGATGGGAAAACTCCTCATCTTGGTTTTCCTAGTCATGTTGGGACTCCTTTCGAATGGTTTTATGATTAACCACAACCTTTCGAGTAGTTCCTTCCACAACAATAACTTGTTTAATTACTTTTGCCATTTACTTTTTTGGTTTATCATATTCAACATGGGCTTGTTTTTGGAATCCAAATTCCTATCATAACTATTATACTAAGTGATGCACCTCTAGGGTTATCAAATTTGGTATTGAGGGTAAAAGAAATTATTGATTTTCAAGTTTGCAAGATAATACAAACATGCAAACCTTCAGCACATTCTCTAGCTCCCAAGAGAGAAATTAAAGTGAAAGCTTAAATTATTGTTCAAATTACAAATCCTAAAATTTTGCAAGTTTATAATGCTTGTGTTAAGCTTTTCTTGAAAATATTTTAAAATTAAATTTGTGACCCTTGATGAAACCTTTCCAATGCCATGTTACATGTTCAATTTCAAGGTCAAGTTTGACTTTTATTTCTCAAATTTGACTTTTATTGTAAGCTAGGAGTCAAATTTTTAATTTGATTCATGGCCATTCATTTGGCCATAACACTAAACACATTTTTAGAACCTCAATTCATTCAAAGGCACCTTCAAAAATTTCCAACTTTTTTTCTAGATGAATATTTATCTCGATCTATCATCCATTTCAACTTCATTCATGAAGATTTCAAGCATTGGCCTATTTCCATTTTCACTAGATTGATCCATATTTCACACAACACAAAATATGCCAAGTAGAGTAGAAAAAACCTAACAAACATCAAATTACATTAAATTTTGACAAATTTTTAAAAATCTTGTAAGATGAAAACATACCAACATTTACAAACACTTACAAAAACATAAAATCACTCACTTCTCCTTTACTTTTAATGTAATAAAATGTGTAGTGGAAAATAAATATAAAATGATGCAAAACCAATGTAAATATTAATAAATGTAGAACAAAAGAAAAAAAACCAATAAAAAAAAACCAAATAAAAAATCAAATAAACAACCAAAAAACCAAAATAATAATAATAATAATAAACCAAAACTAAAAAAATAGTAATAAAATTTAAACATAGACCCAAAAAACAAAAAACTAGACCAATTTTATTTATTTTTAAAATTCAAACTTGGAACTTGAAATTAAACTCCAATATTGAAAGTTGAACCTCTTATGATTTAACACTTGCACAAACAAAAGGGGGGAGGGGGGGGGGATATATACATGTGATACATCAACAAATATAATTAAGAGCCAAGAAAAAAATGTTACAATTAGTGTTTTTTTTTCAAATCCCTCAAGTAGGTGCACTAGCTAGGATCCTTAGCATTAATTAATACTAAATGGCAATTGTCTTGGTGGACTAGTAGATCTTTTTTGGAATTTTGCCTAGTTCTAGTGACCTATAGGAACACATTATCTAAATCTAAAAACTTCTAAGTTTTTTTGGTCAAGATATGGTGAATTGTTTTTTTTAAATCTAAAAAATCCTTTTGTTGGATTTACTAACCCTTTTTTTTGTCGCCAAGTTACGAAAATTTGCCCCAAAAAAACATTGGTTATAATCTCACACTTGCACAAGCAAACAAAGGGTGGGGAGGAGTACGTGCAATAGATCAACAAATAGAACAAGGAGCATAGGTAGGTTCCTAAAGGAATAACACTAGCATTGTTAGGAAAAAAACACACAAGGAGAATAAAAGCAAATAAATAAATGTGTAAATAAAGCCATGAATTGAAAAAGAAAAAGAAAATGTTTCAATAGCCCAATGCACAAAAATCATTAACAACATAAAATCAAAACACTTGAATGATAAAGAAAAATGAGGCCTAAGTGAAAGCTTGAGCCTTTTTATCTATCTAAGAACAAGTTTTCCCTCTCCACTAGAAGTGTCTGTTAATTATATTAATTCCTTAAACTTAAAATCCAAAAACATGGGATTCATTTATAAGCTTTTAAAAGCCTACTTAAAAACTCTTGCTACTTAAAATAGATAATCAACTTTTGAAACTTGCCCTAGGTATCTTCCATTTTTTTGCTTGAATATTAATATTTGAAAAATACATGAAGTATTCAAGTTTCAAAATGTTGATTGAGTTTCAAAATGTCAATTTTCACTCCAATTAGAACATTGGTTAATATATCATGACAAATATCATTTGATATGATATCCACCAATATTCCTTGTGTGAACTAGCTTTAAACCTTTGGTTAATTTTCATAATTTTTTTAATACCCACTCAACATTAATTCAATCCCCCTTTCATGCCTTAGCTTTTGTCACAAACCCAAGGCTAGGGTTGCGATAATTATTCAAGGCATGGAAATAAATTAACATATAATTCACAAAAAAATAATTCAATGTCATAATACATGTGATATACCAACCTTAATGTATGAGAAGGGAGGTGAGTCAAAATAAACATTGTAAGGTTCAATTACATTTTCGCAAATGTGGGATAATGTAAGGAAATGAATATCAACAATTTGAAATGAATTCCCACATTGGGAAAATAAAATCTTACATATCTTTTAAACTTTTGAAAGAAAAATGCATATAACAAACTTCATCAAAATTGATAATTCTTTAAATTGTTTGAAAAGCCTTAAATTGCTAGATATTTAAAATGTTCCATTTGTAAATATTAAATTCAATTTATGCCAAAAGAATGGCCAAAAAACAAATTCATAATTCAACTCTTGAACAATTTTTTAAACCAAAGAAACATGGGTCAAATCAGGTTTAATTGGAATGTATTATGGAGTTGAAAATATATCTTCAAAGGCTATAGTTTTTCCTTTCAAAATTTTTTAATTTAAGTTTGAATGCATGAATTATTAACCTAAAAATTTGTATGATTTATAACTTGTCAAAATTGAGAAATTTGGTCATTTCAATGCAATCTTTGGTGTTAATCACAGACTATATTATAAGGAGGAAAGTGATTAGCTCTTCCCAAATTTAAGTTGTGATGTGTCTTGTGAGAACTAGGTTGCACATGGCTTATCTAACATGGTTTTTAACATTTCAAAATTTTCAATTCCCAAATTTTCCCAAAAACAATCATAGGCGAGTTTCATTCCAAATTAGATTTGGTTCAAACTAGCTTTACATAGCCCAAAATTGATTTTTTTGGGTTACTAACACTCCACAACCAATAAAATGACAACCTATATCAACTACATGCCTAAACCAAAAGAAAAAGAAACAATTACATTCTTAATGCAACCCTTCACCTTGCACTAGCAAACCCCCAAATTTATTATTAAAAAAATGTAAACTTAATTTTTTTCATCACATTAACAAAATTGAAAACCCCAATTGGAAAAATAAACATTTATTTTCAAAATTAAAAAAAGAAAAGAAAAACCAAACCTGGGATAAAACTAATTTAAGGGCCAATTTTTATTAAATAGGGGTTGATTTCAATCAAAGGTCAATTCTTGCTTCCAAGTTTAGTTTTAAAAAATATTTTGAGGTTAATTCTTAAATTATTTTTTCAAAAATTTGAAACAACAATCCAAGTACCTAAAATTAGAACATGAATCATTAGTTTTCACCCACCCAAAACAAAGAACCGAACAACATTGGTTGTTTCTCTAGTTGTAAGGACACCAAAAATATGTTTATTAATTCTTCACTAATAGAATAAAATAAGGATCACTTTTGCAACTCTTAAAGTACGATATAAAAAATTAGTGAAATAGATGTAATAAAGGTGGGAAAATGGAGTCACTTTTGTGGGAAGTGAAGGTTGCCACTCAATCAAATAAGGAATGTGATATAGAGATGTATGGAATAAGTGTGGAATCTAAAAAAGGGTGTGTGTGAAGATGAAGATTAATGATAAAATATGACACTTGTAACATGAGTTGCAAAGTTGTATTCTAGGACCAAGGTAGAACAAACTTAGTATAACCAAACCCTAATGATTAATGTGTATATGAATATGAGAGGAGGATGGCGGAGATTAGTGATAGAGGTAGGAGGAATTGGTTTTCCCCATTGTATTGTGTTTGTGAAATGAAAAAGTGTCATTTAAAATAAATATTGAATTTGTAACTAGTGGGAATAGTTGCACTAGAATGGGTATAATAATGGCAACAATGAGTTATTTCTCAAAATTTTAATCTAAATTTTTCAAAAAATGAGCAAATTTAATTGCATTTATGTTAGAAAAACACATTTTTTCAAAACAACATCTATAAAATGATAGAATTTTTGGGAGTAAAAATCATTAGGCATGATTGACATTTTTGTAAAGTTTAAACAATATTCATCCCCTTTTATCTTCATGTAAACATTTCAAACTATTTAAAAATCTCAATCTAAAAATGAGAGTGCTTATGGGAATTCCTCCTTTTCCCTTTTTATTCAGGTGAAAATGTACCTTTCATTATTTTCATCGTGGGATTGCTTTGGCTTTTAACCAAATTTGTTGTTTCTTTGAAGTAGTTGATCACAAATCCAAAGTTAAAATTGTCACATTAAGAGATCATGAATATATATGTTAGCAAAATAACTAATTTTATTATGAGGAGTTCAATTGTGAGTAATATTCTTGAAATATATATATAATTTAAGGCTTGTTACATCATTTGTGGAGCAAGGCACTATTTGTAATGGAATGCACAAATGAATTTACAATTTCATTGCTATGCAATGCATAATGAATGTAAAGCTCCAAGGTCAAAGTGTTCCCAAAATAAAAAAAGTGTAAAACAAGGTTGTATGAGATTGGCATCACATTTTGGGAATGTCTTTCAAATTTAGTTTCTAGGACAAGGCAAAAATTATCATGAATTTGAACATATGTAAATCATAAAATGTAAAAGTAAGAAGGTTCTTACACTAAAGCTTCAATCACATGTTTCAATCACATTTAGTGTTAGGGGCTCTAATGTTGAGTCTTGTAACACCAAGCTAACTATTTAAGATCTAAATTTAGGTCGCATAAAGTATGATATTAAGTTAGTTTTAAAAACTCCCATTCACATTTATGATATTAAAATGTTTACTAAAAATTAGGTTAATGTTAAACTTTAACATTTCCTTTTCATTATTCACACATGTGAAGATAGTAAGTTTTTTTTATGTTATTTTTATTATTACCTTAAGCAGGTCATAGGTGGGTAGTAGGCAAGTGGGTGGATAAATAGATAAGTAAGTGGGTGGGTAGGTTGATAGCTGGGGACATAGGTCTGGGTGGGCAATGGAATGATACAAAAACATTTGTTAAGATTATAATTATCTTGAATTGTTACTTGACATTGAATTTTTATTCCAAATATATATGTTTAATTAACATTCATTTAATATTAAGTTGTGTGCCATTTAAATTTTGATGTTAATTAATATTCTTGTTTTGAATACAATATGTTTTTAAAATTTAAAAAAATATATTAACTTAACATTGGCTTAACATCCATCATGATTAGAACATTTTTAACAATTGAAATATATATATATATATATACACCAAAATTTGGATGAAATTTGCAACTTAGTGGCGTGGCATGAAAAGGGGTTTACTCTCGTAACTTGGTGTTGGATGACAACATTTTCAAATGGCAATGCAAAAGGAAAATGGTTGATCTTGGTTGCTTAACTATAACAATTGACCCATGCGATGACTTTTATTATTCTTTGAAATTAAATTGTCTCAATATTCAAGTTTATGGTTGGGCATGAGAAAACAATTTATCCTAGATTTTGGATATGATAAAATTCTTCGAAGGCCCCAAATAGAGTCAATTGCCAATTTATGGATAGATGACATCCATATCTATCCACCAAGAAGGATTTTATGCCTATTTGTTAGAGGGGACTCCATAAGGAGAAGATGTAATAGAGTTATCGACAAAATAAAGAAAACACAACATTAGCATCCCTTGTTTTGTCATAAAAGGGATGAGATATATATATTTTAAAACAATGGGAAAAATACATTAGGCTATTTCTTCATGGCATAAGTTAAAAAGAACATAAAATACTCACAAAATTGCCATTAAAAAATGAGCTACATATTTAAATTATCCATAAAGTGCCAAAAAAGTATGATTTTCAAAATGGGAATTTTTTTATTATAGTGGCTATGAAATTTCTACAACTTCCTACCAACAAGCAAACTACCTAATGGTGTATGTACGCCTAGTGAAAGATCTAGGACAACGATTTTTAGGACCCTTAGCTTATTGGGCTTGTCTTATTGGGCCAACGATTTCTAGGACCCTTGGCTTATTGGGCTTGTCTTATTGGGCCAACGATTTCTAGGACCCTTGGCTTATTGGGCTTGTCTTATTGGGACAACACTTTCTAGGACCCTTGGCTTATTGGGCTTGTCTTATTGGGCCAATGACTTGTAGGACTCTTAGCTCATCGGGCTTGTCTTATTGGGCCAACAATTTCTAGGACCCTTGGCTTATTGGGCTTGTC
>Ga0116227_10003934_pt1 | contig 32579 bp, 28 predicted proteins | sample S1TSphgellanicum_FD_89693 | JGI IMG/M metagenome (GOLD analysis project Ga0116227, IMG submission 89693) | Host-associated microbial communities from peat moss isolated from Minnesota, USA - S1T2_Fb - Sphagnum magellanicum MG | ecosystem: Host-associated > Plants > Peat moss > Unclassified... | reverse complement strand
GAAATTGAAGAACAATGCCGACATCTTCAATCCTAGAGGATTTCCAAGTCCAGGCTCAGAGGTTATAGATTCAGAATCCCCGAATCAACCTACTTCCAGTTCATAGGTTTCCAGATCGCATGATGCTGATCCAAGATTCCAGTTCCGGGATGGGCTGTTATACTACCAGGGACTACTTTATGTCCTTGAAGGTCCATGCCGACTCCGAGTGTTCCAGTCCTGACATGACTCTCCATCAGCGGGACACTTTGGTTACAACAAGATTATGGAGCTAATATCTAGAGACTTTTGGTGGCCCCAAATGTGGAAAACCGTGAAGGACTATGTCACAACGTGTGACACTTACTCCAGATCCAAGATCCTTCGTCATCGGCCATACGGGTTATTTCAACTGCTGTCAATTCCAGAAACCCCATGGACATCCATATCCATAGACTTCATTGTGGACCTTCCAAAGTCCAAATCTTTTGATTCAGTTTTTGTTGTGGTGGACTGCTTGACAAAGATGGCACACTTCGTGCCTTGTAACAAGACTATCATAGGTAAAGCAACGGCATGACTTTTCTTGGAGAATGTGTACAAATATCATGGACTTCCCGATGACATCATCTCTGATCGTGGTACGCAATTCACGTCCAAGTTCTGGCAATCCTTGTTCAAAATCTTACAAGTGAAGATCAATTTATCATCGACATATCATCCTCAGACAGATGGACAAACCGAACGAGTGAATCAAGTATTGGAGCAGTATTTAAGGTGCTTCATCAACTACCATAAAGACGATTGGGTGGATCTACTTCCAGTCGCAGAGTTTGCCTACAACAATACATTTTAGGAGTCCATCCACCAAACTCCGTTCTTCGCAAACTATGGACATCATCCACGATTTGACTCTTTGAACTTGAGTTTGGCAAAGAATCCGGCTGCGCAAGATCTGGTCACCAGACTTTTGGAAATCCACAAAGACATGAAGGTAAGGCTTGTAGAAGCTCAAGAGCGGTAGAAGAGAAATGCAGACAAATCTCGAAAGCAAAATTCGAACATCTTAGTTGGAGATAAAGTCTGGCTTTTACGTCGCAATTTGAAGACTCGCCGACCAAGCGACAAACTTGACTATCGTCGTCTTGGACCTTTTCGCGTGAGTAAGCAGGTCAACGAGGTAGCATACAGGTTGGACCTGCCATCATCTATGAAAATTCATCCAGTGTTTCATGTTTCCTTGCTTGAACCGTATAGAGAATCGACTATTCCAGGATGGTTGCCAACACCTCCACCACCAATCGAGATCAACAGAGAAGAAGAATTTGAAGTTTCTAATATCATCGATTCCCGCATCAATCGAAGGAGATTAGAATATCTTGTACATTGGCAGGGCTATGAAGTAAGTGAGCGAACTTGGGAACCGGCTGCTAATCTTGCTAACGTTCCCAAAATGATCAAAAAATTTCATCGTCAATACCCGACAAAACCGAATGCCAAAGATATTTGAATCCAACACGTCTGGATCAACACCAGCACCAAATCAAGCTATAACCATGGCCTTCTTGTAATAGATCTTTGTTTCTATTTTTGATAAGATAAATAGAACAACTCGTGGGAACTCGTTGCTTGAAGGGGGGGTGATGTCACGGACGTGACAGTGACGGACAGTGACGGTGCAAACTTTTCCCAACTGGGAGGCGGTGCGGACTTGTCGCAACTGGGAGACGGTGCAGACTTCTCCCTAAATGTCACGAACGTGACAATAACGGTGATGATGCGAACTTTTTCGAACTTGGAGGCGGTGCCAACTTTCCAACTTTAGAGTTTCCCAGTAGCGTCCTAACAGTATGAATAGAGAGCCTCGAGACATTGTCCCTCACTCTCGTTAACACCATTGTACTTGCTCTTCTAGCTTTCTCGCTTCAAGTGTTACTAGTTCTAGTTTTGGAGCTTAGAGTGTTATTCCGAGTCTTGTGTGAGTTGCCGTCCGCAACACATACACTTATACATAAAACATTATAACTTAGTATTGGAAAAATAAAATGTTCAAAACCAGTGGAAATTCCAATAATATGACATGTGATGGGACTTCAAAACTAAAGATGTCTTCTAAAACATTTGTTTGTTACATCAATGTATAGTGTCTAACGGTGGTGGTTAGCAATCACTAAACATTCACATGTATACACTTACGTAGTAATCACCAAGTGCCTTGCCTATTTACCTATGTACAAAGTAACCACTTACATTCTATACCTATTTATCTAAGTCATATTCATCCATTTATCTAGGTAATCACCCAAGTAATGCATGGTGGGAGCAAGAAGGTCTACATGATATAAATTAGCAATGTGGAACCTTGACAACTTAGTTGTGGTTCATTACGACTAAGTCATAAATGGTTTCCAATGGACAGTGCAGATGTGGGTATTGGGTCGAATAAACCCTCAAGGTGGAAGCATTCTCAAAATAAGAGCATAGGACTAGATGATAGTTGAACCCAATAAAAGATGAGGCAAAGGTTATCATGAACCTAAAACATATGTAGATCACCAATCATAGTAGGGGAGAGATATTACAATATTACACCTATTTTTTAAAGAATGGGAGGTATTTTTAGTATGTTCGTTAACTGGGAAGATCCCTCTGGCTTTTAATAGTCCCTCCCACTTGCAACAAGTTACTCAATAAAGTACATGAGAAGGGCCTGTACAAGGCCCTTCCGTGATTTGAGATCTCTGCCCGAGGCCGGTAGGCTAAGGGAACAAAGTTGACAATCATGGAAGGGCCTGTACTCAGGTCCTTTTCCTACATAAAGCAGAGCTGGGATTTTTTCACAGGCTGGCTGGTACCTTCCGCTGGTCAGAAGATCCCAGTACAACTTGGCTGGTACCTTCCACTCCAGAAGATCCCGCTTGCTGAAAACACGTTCCTTCAGGCAGGTCAGAGAGCTGACAATACAAAAGAAAAATCCAGGGAGTGCTTTACGGATGAGCAAAAGGCTATCAGGAACCTAAAACATATGTAGATCACCAATCATAGTAGGGGAGAGATATTACAGTATTACACCTTTTTTTTTCAAAATGGGAGGTACTTTTAGTATGTTCCTTTACATCTGAAGATCCCTCTGGCTGCTAACGGTCCCTCCCACTTGTAACAAGTCACCCAATCAAGGATGAGGCAAAGGTTATCATGAGCCTAAAACACATGTAGGCAAGATATTACAATATTTGGCTTATTTTTAAAAGTGGGAAACATCTTTAGTATCTACTTATCATGCACAAATCCGTCTGGCTCTTCATGATCCCTCCCACTTGTAACAAGGAAAGGTAATATGTCTTCTCTTTTTTAGGAAATGTGTTCTTGCATATTTGGTTCCTTTGGAATACACTTAGGAAGTTTTTCCAAGTGTCTTACAAAGATAAAATGTTGCAACATGTTCTCCCTGGACAAACAAAGCATGCATTTCAAAGTCATATTTGAAGAAGATTGATAACTTGCCCTTGGGGTGTTGGATGTGGGCACAATACAGTACAGATTTGCAGCTCAATTGCACAATAAATTTTCCTTCTCATAAAATCAATTGACGTTTTTGTTGAGATTTGTGTGGTAAATGAAATGAAATAGGCAAACTCTTCAGTTTTTATTAGGGGCTTTTGTTCAATTTGAAATGAATCCATCACCAAAATATTTCAACAAAACTGATGAATAGTAAAACTGAACTTTGATGGTGTTTGGTCACTCATGAAATTATTTGTCACAAACACGAGGACAGATTGTGAAAAGTTTAGGTCAAAATGTGAAGACACTTTGGCCACCCTGCACTTCGATTTCACACCCACTGGGAGAGGATTTTTTTTCATTTTTCCTTTGTTCCCAACATGTTCCCTTCAAGTTCCCTAGGTTCTCAATGTGTTCCCCAATATAGGTGGGCCAAAGGCCGGGGGCGGGGGGGGGTTATACACACCCTCAATAAAACCCTACCGAATATTCGCAATTGGACCTGCATGAAAGGATAAATCATTACGTGTGAATACATTTAAAAACACATTAAAATAACCGAATAAACTACGCGTGGTGTCACACAGGCGGACGCTGATTGGACAGGATAAGTAACGTGTCCTGTTACAAAAGCGATAGCTGACTGGACGACTACAATGTGCGTGTTTACAGCATGGGCGTGGATGTGAGTGGACAAGATAACGTAACGTGTCTCAGGATTCGTGGAGGGGGAGATCGTGGGCGTCACCTCGTTTTCTTCGCCTCTCGATTTCTATAAAAAGAACCGAGCTCCATAGCTCTCTTTGGGTTTTCGAGCGCGTCGTTTTTGCAACGCTTCGTTTTCAACTCCTGTTTGTTCGCGACTCTTAAAGGTTCCCCACTCCCGTCGGATTGTTTGTTTTGTTTTGTTTTGTTTCGTTTCTCTGTGTTTGTGTGTGTGCTACTATTTCAGTTCAAGATGTTGGAGCACTGTGGGAAGCCTGACTGCAAGTGCGGAAGCAGCTGTGGCTGCACCCCGGGAGACTGCAAGTAAGTTTCAAATATGTGGCTCCCTATCGTACATAGATTAGACGATCGTGCTGGTGCGTCTTGCTCTGCAGTTTTTGGCGATTTCGTGGTTGTATCATTTCATTCTCTTGCTGTGTGGAAATACAGCTACATCTGGAAGCCTGTCGTGATTTCTACTAAAGGGTTTTCTTTTTTTTTTTGGTATTCGCTTTCTTCTATTAGTACCGTGAATCAAAATTGCGCAAGCAAGCGGTCCGATATCATGACGTTTGGCAATTTTGTGGTTGCATTTCGTTGTCTAACAGTGTGGAAAATAAAAGCTACAGCCGGAAGTTTGTTGTGATTTCTGTTAAAAGGATTTTTTTCTCGTAGTCGCTTGCTTCTATTAGTACCGTGAATCAAATTGGCGAGCAAGCGGATCGAGATCGCGGAGTTTCGCAATGTTATGGTTGCATTTCATTGTCTTGCCTTGTGAAAATAAAGCAACCGCTGGAAGTCTGTTTTGATGTCTGGTAGAGGATTTTTTTGTTGGTATTCGCTTGCTTCTATTAGTATCGTGAATCAAATCGGCATGCAATCACGATATCATGGAGTTTCGCGCTTCGGGCTTCGTATTGACCCGCTCTTTCAAGGCAGTTTTCACTCGATTCGTAGGCTCGCCGCTCGACATGTTCCAATTAGGGGAACGAGGCGATGTTCTCATTTTCCCGCGCTTACTTCATGACAAGACTGGTTTAACACTGTTACTAAAAGTTGCTCAACTGATTGCAGGTGCGGCTAGTCTCCTTCTCGGGCCGGCAAGGGGATCAGCCTGAGCAAGTAAGTCAACTGCCACAGAAAATTGCTGTGATTAGCTTAATTTTGAGTTGAGAACTGGCGGAGGATCACGACGACGAGAAGTCAACATGCACTGACCTGCTCTAATTGTATGAAAATCGAAGAATTCTTAGGCTCCATCTGGAGGAGTTTGCAATCAGTCCGCCATTTTAGTGTTGTGGAAGATAAAAGTGGATCTGGAACACTATGTAACATGCAATTATTTTGTCTCTAAATAATCATCTAGAAATGGTTTTGAAAGAATAATGAACTAATTAGGATTTTTCTGTAGCTGGCCAGAAGATTTATCAAATCGTTTACGAAGTCAATAAATATCTAGTTCCATGTTTAAGAGTAAGACTGCAATTTTTTGGGACTATATATACTAATGCAATTATGCTTTTGGAATTTGTGGCAGGTATTTACAAACTGTGACAACAACATGGATTTGTCAAATTGAAAGGCTGATGATCCCAGTGGCTGATAAGTTTGCTCTGCTGATTCCCTTGCTGGTTGTAAAAAGGGAATAGTATATAGGTGGAGCTTTTGTGTTTGTTACTCTAAATACGTGACAAAATGGTAAAAGTTGTTTACTAGACAACTTGAAGCAGCAGTGGCAGCAGCCTGAGGATATGAATAAATATTGTTGTGAAGTGCAGCAACATGGTGAACTGTTTGCTGTTGTTGGACCATATAATGTCAATATGAAGTCAATATGAAGTTGTAAAAGGAGTATTTTAGATTTTGGGTTTTTTTGTCTTTTTTTCTTTTTTTATTTCTCTTCTCACATCAAGCAGCATAGCAATATCTTCTTCCTCATCAGAGGAGAAGTTTTTGGGAATTTTGTGAGGCTTGAGACATGGTGTGACAAAAGTTGAAGGCATATTCTTGAAAAAAAAAGAAGGAATTCCTTAGTTGAAACTTGAATGTGGTTCGTAGCATCTGCATAAATCTATGTTCGCAATGGGCAATATCTGTTACACTATGGCCATTTTCTAATCAAATGTAGAAGTTATTGTATCACATTCATTTGAAAGCAGAAAATATCTTTAAATCCAGAAGCCAGCATACATATAAGGTTCCTCACATATCAAACAGTAATGTTGGATAAGTTTTCAAACACTGGAATGTCCAAGTCAGGAGGGCTCATGCCTAGGTGTTTCATAACTCTATTGCAAAATCCTTGATGACCTCTAGTGATGAAACTAGATTCTCATTTTAATGGCACTGTAAGAAAATCAACAATTGGTAGTTGCAAATTCAATTTAGGTCTAGAGATGGGGTGGCATTGTCCAGGAGAATCTTGTTCAATGGGTAGATGGGGAAAGCTTGCAAAACTGTCTCTCCTCTCTATGTCATCTTTGCATGCTCACAAAAGATAAGCAGACTTTGTGGATCCTTAATAGGTCACGGTTTTTGTACCTTACTCTCCTGCAATTGATGGTACTGTTTCTCTCACATGCTTGTTTTGCATCAGACTGGAGTGCCAGAATTAGTGCAAACATTGAAAGATTTCTGTTGCAAACAATGACTTCCCAACTTTTGTCTGAAGAAACAATGGATTTGGCAATACACTGAGATCTGAAATTGCAGGAAATATGACCTCTGAAACTTATGGCAGCAGCAGAGTGCATTTTTCTTGGAGGAGGCAGTACCTTAGATTTGTTTCATGACTTGCATGGCATGAAATGCCAAAGGAAGTAGACAATACCTGAGCCTACTTCCAGGAATTTTGGTTAAATTTTTTTCTATGGTGGTAAGAATAAGGATGGTGGATAGTTGTTGAGAACTTCTCCAAAACTGGAGATGCTTTCAATCGATTGCATTTTCTCAACAGAGCTTGCTGTCAAAGATTTTGTTAGTGTTCATCACAAGGGAGGATGTTTTGAACTTGCCCAGACAGTGAAAGCCCCCAAGCTTTTCAGTCATGAGATCAGCATTAGGCCAAGTGCAGTTGTACATTATGTGTGGCAACCTTTTTTATCACATTTGCCAATAAGCTCATTTGCTTCACAAGAGTTTAAAACAACATAAACACCCTTTCTGTATGATGAAGACCTTGTCAGTAAGCAGATGAATAAAAACTTCCAAACCAGAACTTACTTGATCTGAATGAGATCCAGGCTGAAATCCAACAGATCTATCCTAGGGATTGTCCATGGGTGGGGGGGTCTACATCTTCTTATCATCATTCACTTTTGCATCAACACCAATGACAATTCACATCAAGGTCTGCATATCAGGGGAGACCCTGCTAGTGTGTACTCCATCATCACCCATCATGACAAAAGAATACACACAAAATCAATCAATTTCCCATCATTACCATAGAATTGCATCCAACTTTTTATATGACAAGTCTCCTTTCTCAGAAGATGTGTTATGGATTGATATGTGAAATAGAGCAGCACTTGGACTTTCCTACTGGTTAAAATTGTGAGCTTCTGCACTCTCTCTTCAAGTTCCATAACATATAACATCCACAGAAGTCACATGTCTGATATTCTTACATATTAATTGTGGACATGACAGTGAGATACAGTTGAAGACAAGATAGACAATCTTCCAGCAGCATTTCATTGAAGAATCTGATCCTAGATGTGCAGCTCAAGTGCCTTGAACATCTTGAGACAGAATCGCAGGGAGGAATTGAGGTGGACAAGCTGTAGATAAGTGCATCATGACTTAATTACCAAATTGAAGGATACTGCTATAAAAGTGAATAGCCCCAATTGTCATCACAACTTTCAGAGGTGAGTGCACTGACTGAACGATTAGCCAATTCTCCTAATAAACTGGTTGCGCTAAGAAATCTAGGACTAACAGCCTTTCACCCCAAAACTGACCATCTCATACACACCCCTTCAAGGGTCCACAGGAGAAGAACATCAAGGAATGAAGAACTACAGCCCCCTTAACAAAAGGTGATCTAAGTAAATCTAAAAATCAGAAGCCAATCAAGAAACAATATTCCTTTGGTTCCAGTCACATAAGACCTTGCCTTCAGAAACAACCGGTGTGTTAGAAACTTTGGCACTTTCCCATTATGCTGACGGTCAAGGTAAGGTAAGTTCTTGATCAAAACAATTCTCCACAATCCAAAAGTCCCATTCGTATTAGGATTTGGCTCTTGCTCCCGCAGAATGACATCTTGGCTTGCTTGGTCGACAAATGCCACAAAACAGATGTTCTCCTTTGTTGTAATCTAAGATCTGCAAACCCCCACAGCCAGAAAGAATTCAGTACAAAATCTGAAACATAACAATGGCGAGCAACTAGATTCTTCTGATGCTGACAGCCAACAAGATTCTAAATACCTTTTACCTTTTTATTAGTGAGAGACCATAGATGATCCCAGTTGCCACAGATGCAGGAAGAGCCTGCAGTATGGCATGCTTGAAACTTTGAATTGCCTTCAGGTTCTCAAGCCCCTCTGTTGTGTTTTTGAAGGTTATGGCACATGGTGCAGCTTCAACCCCCACAGAGTATCAAAGTCAGGAAAAGAAAACACATGTATGATAATAACAGCTACTATTTGTACCTGGCAGATGGATGTGTAATCCTCCACCGCAGATGAAAGAATCTAAACTTCATCTTGAAACAAATTCACAAGTCAGAAAGAAACAAGATGCCTAGACTGCTGGAGCAAGTACAAACAATCAAAACAACAAATCAACCACCCACTAAGCCTTTTAGCTGAGCCTTTGTAGCATTGATTCCAGCAACAATTACAACAAACCCAGGCAAGCAGTTACAGTTAACACTGAGCAGAATTTGAATTTGAAAAGAAAGTCAAAGATTTCAATTACAAACATGTTCAACAAAAAAGCATGTACCTAGCTGTTTTATGCCTGGATCTTTTTATACATTTCTGCACAATTGCATGTGGATGAGTCTCAACTTTCTCAATATCATCATCACTCTTTTGCTGGTCCTCAGGAGAACCAGCATCTTGATGAAGGTCCACTCCAGTTTTGCTCTTGTTGTCCTGTTGTGAGATGTCACCAACACTGCTGGAGTTGGAAACCCCTTCTAAAACAGGACTGCTGCCATCATGTCTGGACCTGGCATCGTTACATTGTACTTCCTCATTGTTATCCCCTTCATCAGTATTTTTACCTTGATGTTCTATAGGTTCCTCCTCCTCTCCATTGTGATCATAGTCATCATCATTAACTTCCAGCTTCTGCTGCAAAGCATCTGTCTGCATGCTCCTTACCCTCTTGCTCCTCTAAGTGGGCTTCATATTCCACCAGTTCAGTGCAGCCTTGCTCATTGTACAAGGCTGCACTTTATTCTCTGTTTGCTGGATCTGGGCTTCTCGGTTCCTGACTGGAAATAAGATACCTATTATTCTTCTCAGCTAACTCCTGCACCTCACCTACTCAATCACTCCCGCCAAAATTCGATAAACCTCTGGAGTCATTCATACTGTCAATGCCTGCACAATTACAATGCACTTCTCTTGTCAAATTGAACTATCGGTTGTGCTTATTTAAGCCAGATATTGTGACAACAACATTCTACTGATTTTTCAAAGAGAATATACAACTGACACAGAATACCTTTCTTTCTCTCTGCCCTGCGTTCTCGTTCTCGCTGCCTTTCTAAGTCCATTTGTCTGCATCTGAAGCTCTTTCATCGCCGTTGACCTCTCTCTTCGGCGAATTGGGCAAGTCCATTGAAGAAGCACCTCTCATCACATCGACTTCTAAGTAAAAGCCTTCTCCATGGCACCGTATCATTTCCTCATTTCACACATTCCCGATGCCAGATCCGCCTTAGATTTCGCGATTCAGACATCAAACATAGTACGAGTAAAACCCTGTCAAAAACAAAAAACTCCATAGCTCCATTCTTCCAAGAACTCTATCAAAACTCGACACTTTTTTTCCGCTCCTTGTAATTGTCCTTTCTTCCGATCCCGATCAGATTCACAATCTCCCGATACTAAAGCCTAATCACAAGAAAGAGCTACAACACTCAAGGACACAAGCTCTCCCACCATCTCCGAGTCCCACAAAGTCGATGAACTCTATACACCCATACGCGCGCGCGCGCGCCCCCGCACACACGCACACACTCTCTCTCTCTCTCTCTCTCTTGGATGTACACCGGATGCTGCACAAGTTCTCAAATTGCGTAAAAATTGGATCGATGGAAACAACTTTTTCTCATGCTCAATTACAAAAATCCTGTGGACGATCCCAGATGCAACAGCGCGAGAGAAACGCCGCGCAAATCTCGACACCCCGGGTTCTGGATCGAGTTCGCCTGCTCCTGCAAGTCACCAAGCAGTAGCAGGATTTTTTAGTATATTATTGTCTTAGTTGTCTTGTTGCCATTTAATGCTAAATCCTTCTTGCAATGCTAGCCAATGATCTAACATGAGAAAATGGGGAAAAAAATTCATTGGTTGTAACCAACAAAACCATTTAGGTTGTCACTCTTACTAATTATCACGCATAACTAATTACAAGAGAGTGCCAAGCTTCCAAGCTATGGGAAAGAGAAGAGCATGAGTTATGAGCTTCAAGCAACCAACAACTAAGAATGAGCAAAAAGGAACCAGGGAGGTACACAAACGTTAGAAGAAAACAAGATACATGATATAATTGATGATCTCTCCTCCAATGGTGTGCTACCATGTTAATGAGAAGTTCCCTATCATCGGTTATGGATTAGGTGATGGGTGAGAGGCTGTCTGTTATTGAAAGTAAGCTCCACAGGGGAAATTTATCATGGGCAACAATTTCAAGATTTGAAAATATAGCCTATGAATTAGGCTGCTGACGGCCTCAAGTTGGCTACCAGGCATAATTAACCCTAATGAGAATGGAGAGGACTTATTTCATCCATGAAGTGAGTTGCTATTACATTTTCATTTGGGAAGTGATAGGTTTTTGGAATCATTGGACCGATGACAGCTGATGTCAATGTCATAAACACCAATAGTGGACATGGTCACTATGTCCCCAATATTGATGAGATGATATTTTATGTAGCATGTGAATTGATAGTGAGAAATGCTAAAATTGCTATGTCAAATGCACATCACCCATGAGTGTTCCATATGGTGAATTTACCTTAATCAGTTGTATTACTTACTAGCTCCATTGTGGAGTGATTTATTTTAGTTGATGTTCATTTGGTACGCATACAAACAATCCCAAATGCAAAATGAAGTTTGATTGCTGGTGAGAATAACAATGATCAAGAGGGAATGTGAAACCATCTATCTTACGCAATAGTGGGATGTTAAATGTTTGCCATTATTGTCATCCCGATCCAATAATGCATGTGATGAACATCTTGGCAACATTTTGCAACAGTCAAAATAAAGATTGCATGCAATAAAGTATGTCTTTACATCTGTCAAAGCATTTTCAACTTTTCACCATGCTTTAGTTGGAATGGCAAGAATAATTAAAACTTGTTGCATATGGTCACACAAATCTTACCATGGAATCTTTTGATAATCTTTTGCAATATTGTCACGATTTGTTTTGAAGAATATCCAGACAGCTTGAAGCAACCAAAGCAGCCATGTGTAGCTTGATCCGCCACGAACTCCAAAATCTGCCATTGTGTGGAATCCACTGATGTAGTTCGGTTTGAAGCAACTTTCAAGGGGATTGGTTTGGACCACCATGATGCTAATACGTCCCTCTACAACAGTGTTTCTTTTGGGGGCGAATTTTCACATGTTTTCAACTTGAAAAACATGATTTCAACACATACAAAGGATTTTTGAGAAAAAAATGGCCCTGGTTCGCCAGATTTCTAGAAGAAGTTCCAGCAGGTATCCAAAATAGAAAAGAATTCTTAAAATTTTCTACTTTCATCTCTGGTATGTAGCCGAATTTGGCTAAATCTTCTTATGGATGACCCAGTTTGGCTACATGACAAAATTATTTTTAAAAATCTTGCTCTACAATGACAGGTAGGACTAGTTACAGACTTGTTCACAATCAAATACTTATGAGGTGCACCATCACTACACATAACCATATCAATGTGCAGACAATCTGATGATGCTGCTCCCAAAATACTATGCAGTGACAATTTTAGAAGGTGTAGAAACATGGTGGGTTTTGTGACTAAACTATTCCATAATGAATTGTTATATGTTGTTCATTCTGTGGCAATGTATAAATTACCCGTGCACTTCACCAGGGTCTGGATTAGATTTCTTTGGCTGAAATTATTTGTAACAGCAGAAAGGTTGTAATCAGAACAATTAGTGAGACAAGGTTTTGTAAGGCAATAATCTCAGTAAATCAATAAGGTTCCACTATTTAGAAATTTGTTCCAGGATTCTTAAAGAGAAAGCTTTTGTGTGTAGTGTAGGCAACAAAATCAAACAAGCTGTTGGTCCTCACAATGTTTGTCTAAGTTTAGTGAAAAGGACGTCACAATATTGTATTTACTGCAGAAGGATGTTCCAACTCTTTGGCGCCAAAGTTTGCCCAACTTTCTGCAGAAAGATCATTGAACCTGATAACCTTTAATAATATCAGGTTATCTCCTTTGATTTGAAAGAAAGTACTACTCTGGCAGTGATAAAATGTCTTTCATAGAACCAGCCATTGCAATCCAGTTACAATACTGGAAACACCAACCCATTGCTTGGTGCTCCATGAATCTGCTATTGTGTCTTCCAGGCACTGGCATGCATCTGTTAGGACATCTTCATAATTGTCAAAGATTTCTTTCAGAAGTCTTCATCTATGCCTCGACAACGATGATTGCACCTGCATCCTTCAACATAGGAACCAATGTTCCATTCCTGTGTGCTGCAACTGTATCTGTGGCACAACATCCATTTGCAAACAAGGAGTCAGAATGAAGAAACAACACCTGTTGATCCTTCATTCGCACTTTACAATAATTACAATAGTTCAATTCCAGATATTAGGTTCCAGGAGCAAACAGCACAGCAAAGATACATACAACATGTACAGAAAAAAACTTCATATGATTTATCAGTCCTTTGGTGCTTGGTTGTCTCAGGATACTAACCATCGCAACCTCCAAGGTGTTTGCCCTTGATGAAAATGTTGGGCACAGTGCGTTGTTTCGAGATTTCCACAAGAGCTGTCTGCATCGCAGCTCCATCCTCTACATGATTCCCACACACTTTGTCATTAGACCTAGCTAGACATTCAGACATCCCATTGCCCCAGTGATTTCAGAATCTTGTAATCAGAAGCATCATAATTCCAACTCACATTCTAGATGACTGCGCAAGAAAATCAGGCTCCAAAATTAGCAGACAACCATGTAATCCTGAAGAAGGATTCCATTATTACTAGCTAGATCTCAAATTGACAGCTTGCAATCAAGACAGGGCTACACTTTTGAGGCTCCATTTCTACAGTACTTTGATAGTTACAAACAGAGAGAGGATTAGGATAGCAAACTTACTTTCGTTGTCAAGCTCAATAATTTTCCCATTAGCACCCAGACTCTTCAACAACTGCTTTGCTCTTATACAATAGGGACAGTAAGATTTGCTGCACAGTGACACCAGACACCATCATCAATTATTACCAGGGCTTCCTTATTTCTTCGACTACCTTTCCTGATCTGTGTGCCTTGGACAGCTACAGCATGCATGGTAGCCTCGCAATCTGCTGCCAGTAATTGCTCCATCCACCAGAATTCTCCCTGTTTTGTGTAAGAATCATGAAACTAGACCACATACATATTCACAGCTGATTCATGATGATACAAAAGAAAATCTCTGCTTCCCCACATGATGATTGTGATTCGTCCCTCTTGCATGCTGCAAAACTGAAAAACGAAACAAAACTTCCTCTCCAGCATGTCATTCTCTATGCTCTAAGAGGATTCTTGGGCTCAAATTCCAAGAAATAAGACAAAAATTCCCCACCAAGTTCAAGATCCTCACAATAGTTCAGAAGTCGTAAGGCATGAGTCACTACATAGCTATCTGGAAACTGAGAATAATACTGACTGCAGATCAGGAACAACCCTGAGGAGAAGAAGCATAACTCCCTAAGCCCTTGTGGGAGGAAGAGAAACTCTTGCAGTTCCAGTTCTCTTGGTTCACTATGTTGAGGTCTTGATAGAACGAGGATTGACCACCAAGCTGTGACTGCTCTCCAACCTCAGAACTGATACCTCGTAACAGTCCAAACACAAACCCTGACGAGCTTATAGACTCTCTAGCAAAAAAGGAAAGTAGGAATTACACACCTGAAGACAATCAGGGCATTCTCCTCAATCAGTTGCTGTACCTTAGCGACGGCCATGGCTCTGTCTTTCTCCCTCTCGTGATTCTTCTCGTCGAGCTTAGCTTTCCCGAGAGACAATACCGGATCAATAACCAAAAACTGAGGCAAGAAAGTACAAACACAATCCCTAGTGAAAATTTTCTTTTGGAGCCGATCTTGAAAGCCAAGAAGAAACCACAATCTTTAAATCACTCGGAGCTGCGGAGCTGCGCCTGAACTTCTAAACGAAGAAATCTTGTTTGCGAAATGAGTGGATGCCGAGTTGGGAAGTTACGCATGTGAGGAGAAGAGGAAGCGGTGGACGAAGCAGCCCTTTTTTGGGCTGGCTACATATAGCCAAAAAGCTATATACAAAATTAAAAGTGCTAAAACCATGTGCTTATGGAGATTTTCAATAGCCATAATTAAACCAATTATTTTGAATCACCAGATTACAGTACATCGTTCAAGTATGTAGCCAAAAATCTAGAAGTATGTTTGAAAGTTTCTATTTTCATATTTAACTTGTAGCCAAATTTGGCTAAATCTTCATATGGAAGGGAGGGCATTAAACACCGCCCTACAAGCTTAGCCGAAGCTGCCTGTAACATGTCGAAGTTGCCTGAGCAAGGGAGGGGTTGTCCTCAAAGCAAGCAACAACTTTTACTCTTTTGGAAGGTTCCCTTGCTTGTCCCCACTCCCTCTACCCGGACCTGCCTACCAAGTTACGCACTTTGTTGCCTAATATTTCTTAAATAATGAAAAAAATTATTAAGTAAATGTATTTGAAATTTATCCATGGAGGAAGGTTGTTTGTTTATTTTATTTGTCATGTTAAGATCTCCCACGATCTTGGAATCATGGCACCTCTTGTTAAGCTTTTGATACCATTGGAAAGCCCTTGATGAGTAGGGGTACACTGAGGTGGTTTTATAATGTTTCAACCTATGATAGAAAAAGTTATTAAATATTGAACAATTTTTTCACTTCAAATTCATTCAAATCAAAATGAAAACTTATAATAATGGAACTTGGGCATGCTCTTGAGATTGCTGAAAAGCCCTCATTGAGTAGGATTCAATGAAAGTGATTTGGAAATTTTTAGACCTCAGGTGGAGGAGATATTGAATTTTGAGTAGTCTTTGTAATTTAGGGTTTGAGTAATATTGAATTATAGAAATGGTTTTGGAAGGAAAATTAGTTGGGTGACCAGTTCACACTTGAGGCAATGGCACAGGTTACACTAGTTTCAGTGAAATTAGGCATTTAAGTTTGTTTGTTTGTTTGTTTTTTTCCAAGTTAGGCTAATTCATGTGAGGACAACAGGTGAAATCAACAATCAACCACATGGGGCTAGTGATATTCTTTTTAAAGTTTTAATGTTGTGTGACATGTCATATGCAAGCACCCCAAGAGAGATTCAGCATTAATTGGTAACATGTTTTTATAACCTCTCCGAAAAGTTAATAGCTGGTGCAGAAAATGCCCTCTAAAATCCAACTAAAAGTGTGGTGAGAGTTTTTTCAAAATTTGGCAATTTTTTCCCAAAAAGACAGGGAATATGTGACTTTTGAAAATTTTGATTCTTCATCTTTGTGCAAAATTTCACACACAAAAAAAGGCTGCATGGGATTGGGAGTTCAGCTAGAGTGCACACACATATGCTTAAGCTTTGTCATCAATGTTTTGAGGGCACTAGGAATGACTTTCAAGCAAGCACTGCCTGCTTTGTCAAGTATGTTGTCTGGTCCTTCATATATTTTGTTGGCCTTGCCTAACAATGCAAGGATATTGTGTTTAGATTCATTCTAGAGTACAGTAGCTCAAGGGATTTTGGCAAGTTCAAAACCAGCAGCAGATGAAACAAGAATTGTTGCATGAAGTAATTGTTCCATTGAAGTTTTATAATGGTTTATGGGCTAACTGATGACTCCTTTGTGGTTGAACTCTTATAAGACATGATTAAAACACAAAGGAATTGTCAGCAGGTTCATCCTTTTAAAATGAACAAAAACCCATCAACCATTCTAAAACTCGGCACTAACATTATAATGTTGCAACCATTATAAGTGTTTGGATCAAAACAAAACACTGTACTGACTGCAATAGAAATGAATTTTCCAACCTTTTTGAAAGCAGCAATAATCACATCTCCAATTTAGCTACAGAAAAACTCACATAACAACTCAAGTATTAATGATATATCATCATCAAAGCAATCTCTGAGGTCCACCAGTTCATAGACAACCTCATCAGAGGGCTCAACTAGTGCAGTTTTTAAATCCATTACAAGAGTTACTAATAATACCATCATGCTGAACTTATGAGCATGCCCATTGATGCCAATGCCCACAAGCATTGCAGTCTTTTCAATCATGCAGATGCAATACAGAAGATTTTCTTGTCTTGCTCAAAGCTACATACTTTGAATCTACCATGGCAGTATGAATAAATATACTGCAATATAGAGACACCTTGTTTCTGATCAGTTGATAACCTTCATGTTATTTTTCAAGGTATCATATCTACAATAAGAACTTGTTCCCTGATTGGGTTAGTAGAGCAAACCGACTGAATGTGTTTCTCTGACTGCTTGGTTTTGTCCTGGTTTTGGCGATCATAGTAATCTACAAGTGCACACCCTGTAAGTGCTGCCAATGTCAAGGCCTGTGCATGCAACCTGCATATAAGAATGGCAAGCTGTCAGCAGCATTTCAAAGCAAGTTTGAAGCTTAATTCCTGAGGTTGACGTGAAGCTACAATCAATGCACAGATGAAAACTGCAACAGAACCTCCTATCAATAACTTGGCAATGCTGAATTGAGCACAGATTTGTGTGTACAAGACAGAACAAATGAGAGCTTAAAGGTCTCCAAAATGCCCACTTCAATGTTCATAAATCAACCTAGGGACACATGACATCATAACTACAGATGTGAAATCACTTTCATTGTCACATCTAATATTACAGTAGGTTGTGGTGAACAGAATCAATCACCTAGAAATAAAGTAATGACTACTTCGCTAAAAACACAACACGCACATTTTCAAGTCTCTAATCATGTTGTAAATGTGTGCAATGGCAAGTGCAATGATGAGGACTTGAAGGTTGAAACAAATGTTTTTGTAGATGACATCTTGATGATCTCATAAAATGCTAAGCACAGAAACAAAGAGTGCATCTGAGATGTACCTGGCATGTATCAACTTGACACTTGTCTTCATATAAGGCTGGGAGAAATTGTATGCAAAAGAGCCAAGCAGTGAGGAAGCCCACAGTGTTCCTGCATGACCAATGCCCACCCCCTCAAACAATGAGCCTTTTTATGATAGAGGAAAAAGAACCTTCCAGACCTGTGTATCTGGGTCCCCTGTGCATTTGTTTGATCCAGGTGAGTACCCTCATTCTGCATTTCTAGCCAGCTCTATGCTCTCAAAGTGAAACTCCTGACATAAAATGACCAAAATAGGAAAGAATTGCCCACAAGCTTAAGAGCATCTCCAGTGGTGCTCAGTAGGTGACCCTGCAAAGATGTGGGAGACTACTAATAGCAACCCACCTAGACCAATCAAACTATCTAGCCAATCATATACAGGGAGCAGTCAATAAATAGTATCTGACGGTATTCTAGGCTCCTCAAGGGCCCTAGAAGATGTGCATTTTTCCAGGGTCGCCGGAGTCTTTCCAGTGAATCCACTGGAAACGACTGCTGCACCTCATCCAAGATTTCCAGTGCAGGGCCACATACTAAGCACTGGTGGAGATGCTCCAAGATGTCACGACGAACCTTAGACCTTGGGCATGATATAAATGGAACCATAGGCTTCATAGAAACAAAATTTCCTGATATTTTTCTCAATGCAAGAGGCGACCGTGCCAAAGCAAGTCCACGACATTACCCTAGAAAATTATAGCCTTACTTCACGGCTGGTACAGGAAACGACGAAATGCAGTTGATAGTTTGAAAAGGAAAAAATACACACCAACTGCACGCAATTTGTGCTTGGCAAGCCAGCTGCGGACCGTATCCATATCCATAATCGCCTGGCTGATTCTCCAACCGTCCGAATCTCAGCTGCAGGGAAACTGATAGATACTACTCCACCCAAAATCAAAGCTCACAAAAGAAAGAAATTTGAGGATGTAACAGCAAAGCGGATGTGATCATTAGAATTTCTCCCTCACTGGACAAACTAGCGCGCGCGCTCTTTCTCTCTCTCTCTCTCTCTCTCTCTCTCTCTCTCTCTCTCTCTCGCGGAATCAAAAAATGATAACCACTGTCCATTGGCATTCTCAGAAGCTCCATTTATAGATCTACAAACAACAAGAACAAATCCGAAAAAAAACTGAAACAAAAATAACAATCGACGCTGAGACGGATTCGGAGACTTGTGAGAGTAATGAACAATGCAGCGGGGAACTTGTGATGATGACTAGCCATTGTGTCCCATTTGGTACCTACTAGGCAGATAGGCACTAGGCAGGTATGGGGAGAGCGACCAACCTGTTGTAGTTCCAGGGTTGGAAAACTGTGCCAGGGGTTTGTAGAATAGGAGTTCGTCCAAGTGAGTGGCCTTGAAACAGGAAAATTGGGTGGTACTTTGTGCGTTTGTGGGTGCTGGGTCAAACCAGCCGCGCCAGCCAGCCAGCGTTTTTAGTATATTTTTCAAATTCCTCAAGTAGGTCCACTGGTCAGGATCCCAGCATTAATCAGCATTCAAGGTCGACTCTCCTAAGTGGGCTGTAACATTTTGACAAAAGTGCTGTTACAAGTGGCGACCTAGGAAGTGCCTAGGTCTAGATGTGGCTAATTTTATTATTTTGTCTTGAAAACTGACCCCAATAAATCTTTCAAAATCATGTTTTCTTTTTCTTTTCTTTTTTTTCTGAAATAAAAGATTTGCCAAGTTGTGAAAATTAGCTCAAAAAACACTATCTACTTTGAATTTTAAATACACAAATCACTTTGTCCTTTCGTTTTTTCCCTTATTTTTTTAATTTTTAAAAAAGCCAAACCTTTTGTGCTTTTTAAACTCATTTCTTGAATAACCAAATGCCTGAAAAGCATTGGGTAAAAAATTCTAGTGTATTTGGAGGTCAGGCGTCATGCCATATTGTCTTTTATTTTGAAAAGGTTTATTGATTATGTTTGTGGATAGATTAATTCAATTTGTTACTTTGCCCAGCTGTTATTTCAGTCCTTCACCTAGGGTTGCTATATCAACAATTATAAAATGTAAAATTTTTCAAGGCATTTCAAAAACCAAAATGCCTGAAAAAGTAAACATTCCATTTTTTGAAAAGACCCACATCATTTTTATTTCTTTTTTTTTTCCATGGTATAATGGGGAAAAAAAATTCAAAATTTTCTACCACAAACACCCTTGGAGCAGGGCATTCCCAAAATAAGCACCCCTTGGCTCCACCTTCACAAAGGATTATCACAAGAATGCCCCACTCCTGGGGAGTTACCCTACACATGATGCCTTGGGAGAAATTTGGGGCAAAAGTAAACCAACATCCACCAATATACCATCCAAGATGGATGATGCTCAAATATGAAATACTTTTCGGTTGCATTCATGTCCCATAGCTAACCATAGTGGTTACTTATTAATAAACCATCCATGTATATTTACCTACTTCATAAAGATTTTGTGGTCGAAGACCCTATGAAAATTCACCACAAGAAAATTAATAATTGGATGTTTAAAAAGCATTGTCCTAAATATATTGAATAACCCTTTTTTACCTTGTCATGCTTGTATGCATGGTTTCATACATGACGATCGGTTGTAGGCATGCCAATCTTGCCTTTAGAGTTAATGAATGTTCTTAAGTTGTTATACATTATTAAATGTTTTAAAAGTATAGCTTGTTTAGAGTTTCAACTTTTTTGATGACTATATAAAAAGTCAAGCTCTTTCCTTCTTTTGTTAATTTTTTAAAAATTCCTTTGTTAAAAAAAGTTTCTTTCATAATCAAATTAAATTTATAAATGCTCACAACAACTATTATACGATCACCATTTATATACATTACGTTTTTTTTCTTTCTTTTCAATTCAATTTAATATACATGAAAATTTCATCTCAACCTACTCTTATGCATTGTATATATACTAATGTGAACCTCGTGCCTAATGCACAGGTGTGTGTGTATTTGATGGTACATATTACAAAATTACAACAAAAAAAATACTCCCATACACTAAAGAAGGATCATCAAATAACACACATGAAAATCATTTGCACAGCAATTGAAGAAACCCATACTATTTATGGGCAAGCAAACTTTTGATATCAGTTTTCAAATATTCACCTTGCAAACCACCAATTATATCTCGATTCCTTAAAATAAATCAAACATACACCTAAAATTGTTGGGTGCTTGCCGGTTCTTTCATCAAACCCAACAGTTCTTTGAAGTTTTTGAAATACCCAGAAGGGGTGCTTTTGTGATTTTATTTTTTTTGTGAAATACCTTAACCCAGTGATTATTTTGATTCTGAAAATTTTCAAATACCCAAAACCAATGGTTCTTTCATTCTGTTTTTTTTCTTCCAAATAGTCAGAGCATATGGGTATTACAAAAAAATCAAATACCCACCCCACACAGGTATTCTTTTTGTCCACAATAACAGTTTCTGAAACCAACCAATGCTACGCTAAATATGTTCCCATAGGTTCCCCAAACTCTTGTTCCCAATAGCACCACACGTGACACCTTATGTTAGTCACATCTTTTGTCCAAAGGTATATACTTGTCTTTACATCAGTCATATCCTTTGACCAAAGGTTTTTTTTTCTTCTTCTTCCTGGTTTATTTCCTTCCCATTCTTGGTCGGGAGAAAGCTGAACTGTCAGACTTAGTAGAGGGATGGTGTGCAGCTAGCAACCTTGAACCTTCCAGGGTGTCAATTCGCATGAACGACCGGACAAATGGACAAAGGGACAACAGGGACAGATGATGGGACGGGCAGGTTCATTTCTCATCCAGGACGTCAAGTCACACCCTCAGTATATTTAGTTATTGTCCATAGCCACTATCCATCCGGAGTCAAGGGAAGGAACTTTCTTCCTTTACAATATATGATGTGCATACATCTCTTTTGGTTAATTAGAATCTACCTTTGACTGATTTTAATATTTTTATTCAATAGAGTTTACTATGGATTTACACCCTTATGACATTGAACATCACAACACTACACGTCACGAAAGCCTAACACGAAGGCAAAATTACAAGGACATAAGGAATACCGTTGTACCTTGGCCATTTCAACACATGTCCATCAAATCATTCATTAATTATGAAACGTTCATTTCAACAAGTGGAATATTCCTCAATATCCACTATTTTCTTTCCTTCACAATATTTTTTGATTTGGAAGAAATAAATTTTGAAACTTTCAACATTTCTGAAAATAATATAATTAGTGTTGAATTGGCCAAGGTACTAGGGTAACTCTCAGGCTAATAAACATTGATTTTTTGCAGGAACCTTGGGAACATCAAGGCAAGCGAATTGTGAGGCCCTCAAAGATGTTCCCTACTATTGACTGCTGCACAGCAAGTAGTCAAATCTATCCGATTAGCCTCCACTCCCAACATGTAGGTTACAAAGGAAAAACATGAACTTATAGCGCTCGTCCCACCATGCATGAAATAATTGCTTGCACAGACATGTATGGTATTCCATGCCGCACTTCTCCATTCTATTGTATTGTCTGCTCCATATCAAAAGGATTTGAACAACTAGTCAATACAGAACTCATGAACACCCTAAAAACGTTTCAGTCCCAACCATGCCCAGTACATGCTAACACCCCACTTCCACAAAACTCATTATCAATTGCAATAGTAATGTCAAAGCTCAAACCTCCTGCTGTGACTGATACTTACAATGCCAGGCTCAACCACAGAACATTATATGATTCATAGTCAAAAACAGTACCTCCATTTGAGGATAAACCTTCAAGCTTGGGCACTGTCTGTTGTTTACCAGACAGAAGTCTGGGCATTTCATATTCAGCAATCAAATTCAGATTGAATGCAGCAAAGACTGATTGCCATGGCTCAAGGACAGTAACATTGAAGGACACATTCTGAAGCAGATGAAAATTGGGCATTCTACACAACTGGTAGGTATCTTGCTTACATGTTAGCCATCAACACTCTTAAGATTGAATCTGCAGAGAAATCTGCCACATTATTGAGAGGATGGCCTAGCCAGCTCACTTCCTGAGCACATTCCCAAGCAGGATGTACATACTGCCAATTTCAAAACATGAATACAGATATGTGGCAAGAACCCAGAAACAATACCTCTGCATGCAAGTCCATAATTATGCTACCTTAGCTTGCTATGGAGAATTTGATGAAACCTAGTGACTGCTCTCCCGCCCAAAGTCATTCACCAACTCAATCTGCAAAAGCAAATTATGGATTATTTTGGACAAAGGTAACAGACCACATCTACTGCATCTAGCCTGCATATTGAGAGAAGGATTTGTGGATTCTATCATGCATCAGCACACCAGACTTCATCTGAATAGCACAATCTATGATTCAATTCATCTCTAAAACAGATAGGGCAAGATGGATAGTTGCATACCACTGGAGGGACAGGTGGGTTGCGGGCATACTTTGATCCCCCAGGACACCAGGGAACTGTAAGCAACACCACCAGCTTCTTCAGAACATGCTCTTATTCAGCTAGCAGAAATCTCTCTTCTTTAAGTGTCTACAAAATACTGTCTGCTGTTCTTAAACAAATCCAGCAACAGCTTCCCCAGAAGTATTCTGTCCCTATGCTTAAGAGGACCAGATTTCCAACTGTAAATGCTGACAAATTAGGGATAACTTCCAAAATACCAATGTGGTTGTGAAAAGAAAATCACCAAACACACTAGGAAATCAAAACACATGCCTAACCCCAAAAAAGAAAGCACAGAAATAATGAATGTAGTCATATCACCTTGTGAGTGCCACTAAATATCATCCACAGAGAATATCTGTTCAAATGACTACAAAGGTGCAAGACTGTTGAGCAAAGACATTGCAAACATCATGGCATGGATCACAAGGCATCATTCATAGCCAATCACTGGAGCACAGGTTAAACAAAAGAATGCACACAAAACACATTTTGTTTATTAAGCTCTAGCTCCCTACTCTCCAACATCAGATAAGGTGATAAAACAATAAAAAGGTTTGTGAGTGAGTACCAATGTAGGGATCAGGGTGTTGAAACTTCGCAAGCCGAGCTTCACCTTCAAACAGCAACCGGTCTATGGTCTCCAAGTTTTGCTATAACCAAGCAAATGATCAGGACAGAACTCTCTCTCTCTCTCTCTCTCTCTCCATTTAATGACGAAAACCATCTCATTGGCACTTGTTGACTTGCTACAACTGCTTGCAGAAGAACCAAGGAGAAGCCATAAAGCCAGGACAAAACAGCACGTACCACGTCTCTGTTGCCTTCAAACTGCAGCCTGGTCTTTTCCGCCTGCAATTCGACATTGCCAACTACTAAGAACCCTAACCGAAATCCACGACAAAGCAATCAATCAAATGGAACAGCACTTCGGCAACGATCATCTTCCTTGAACAGCGCTTCCTTGAGAGTTCACTGGTAGCATTCGGAATTCAGAAGCAGAAAATTATAGTGGAAAGGACGGAAGACTGTTTTTTTTAACATACCTCGATGTAAAAGATGTCTCGGTGCACCGCCCAGTCCAGAACACATTTGAGGGATTTGCGGTACAAGATCCGGCATCTTTGCTGCTGCAAAAACCTTCTCTCCGCAATCGCTGCCGCGCTCATCGTTCCCGGTTCTCGTATATGCCTTCCTCTTCCTCCTCCTCCTGCTCAATGTGTGCAGCGATGAGCGCGTCTAGGGTTTGGTCCTCTCACAAGCGCGCTTGGACATGTCGCACAGAGCCAGGGAGAGAGAGAGATACACAATAGGAACAGACGAGAACACCCGGAGCCAACCGGGGAGAACGTCGGGTCCAAATTCCAAATGCGTAGGATACAGCCCACCAGGGTGGGTATATTGGCTTAAGGTCTGGGTTGACAGATTATGCCAATTTTTTAATAACATTATATGACATAATCTTCCAGTGATGAAACATCAACTTTTCAAAATTTTGTTGAAACTGCCACCCCAGACATTAATGTCGTGGAATGGTTTTTCCATAGCCCATTATGTTGGGTGCGTCACCTAGCTTGCCCTAACAGGCTTTACCCTGGCACCTTACCCAACATATTGAGCAGGGGCTTGACCATTCCATAGAACAGAATACCAAAAGGGTCGTGCATTATCGGCCCTTAACCTGAGGTTTAAAATCCTAGTTAAAGAAGCCCGTGCAATTTGTGGAAAGATGTTGTTTGATGATGGGGCAAAAGATTTTGGTTTTTTTTTTTTTTGGGTCATTTCATTGGGTAAAATAATTAAGTTTTGTACATGTGTCAACAATTTTATGCCAATTTTATTTCCAATTGCAAGTGCCTAGTGTTCTGGTTTGAGTTTTTACCATGTGGAAGACCCTTTCCCCTTATTTTGAGGGGCCATAACTTCTTTTGTTTCTCAACAAAATTTAATGATTTAAACATCTCTACCAATGCACCCAAAGATGGGTTGCAGTTTGTCTTTGGACTCCAAGACTAAATGAGTGATGATCCACAAGTTCTTTTCCTTTGATACATTAACTGTTTGTACACTGACGTTTACCCTAAAATGGGCGAAGACGTGGGGCGAAGAGAATTTTGAAACCTTCAACACTAATCCTATGGAGAACAAAATTGGAGGCAATTTTGCCAGGGTTTGTCAGAAATACCTCGCATAATAGAGATATCCGTAAAGTCAGGAAAAGACAGCACCAGTACCTGAGTTTGGTCATACACAGGGTGAGATTTTTTTTTAAAAACCAGCAAAAAAGTACATTAGCATTCAATTCAAGGGAGGTGGGGTTGAAACTGAGAAACCCATCAATTTGATGGGTTTCTGAGTTTCTCCCTGTCTTTCTTTCATCCTGAGCGCCTGCACTCTTGCTACATAGATTTTCACTGCTCCTACCTGTACAGCAACTATAATTTCTCTCGAACCTTGTGCATTAAATGCTGAGTTTCAGCATTTCATATTGAGATTTAATAAAATTTCTTGACTTCACCGATACCACTAAAAAAGGGGTAGAGGGATGAAATGAGGCCCAAAGACAGGGTGAATTTGCGGATATCTCTAATATGCAAATAAGTTGTTTTAGGGGAAAGATAGTTCTTTCAGATAGTTCGCATAATTTGCTTGAAGTAGCCTAGATTAATCTTGGGTGGATATGAAACAACGATTCAAAAAACAGTTGCTACCCATAATATGCTAACATATTGTTTTAAAGGAAAGATAGTTTTTTTTCAGATAATTTGCATGATTTGCTTGAAATAGCTTCAATCGGCATAGGGTCGATATGAAACAATGGTTCACAACCAGGCCACATATTTTTAAAATTAAATTAAATGGAAAAAATCAAGTTGGTTCTTACAACTGTATTAAAAAACCAAAACCATTGGTTCTCACAAAAATGTGAGAACTGGCCAACATTGGCCTATGCCCTGGGCTACACAGACTTTTCCACAAAAACTTAGGTGACATAGTCATTTTCCTAAATTGCCTAGGATCTTAACCTTGAGGATTTTTACCTCTAGGTAAATGGGTTATAATCCATGGCCTCTTTTGGTATTTCATACAAGTTTTTTTTTGGGGGGGGCTAAAAATAGGAAAAATGTTATGGTACAAACATGGGTGCTAAAAGTATTAAAGAAAAAAAAGGGGTAAAATGGAAAATATTACTAGCAACTAGTGGCATTTTATGGAACAATAACATTACATGATCATATTGGAAGGTTGGGTCACCATATCATCCAAATTAATTTGTCACATTACCATAGTAACTTTATCATTTTGGCAACAGATTGTCGAATAATTATTTAAATTTGAAATCGTAACTTTGGCACTTGCTTTTTTATTTGAAATTTTTGGTAAGTAATGATTATAGAAAACAATAAACATGATTTTGTCAATGTTATGGAGTAATCTAATGTGTCTAGATTGTTTCAATTTTAAATCATTGTCATGGAAAGTTTGTGGTTCAAATTTTGACCGTTGAACTTTTAAATTTATTAAAAATTTGGCACAAATAATGAATAATTTTTCAAAATTTTGGCAAAACAAAAAATAATTTAATTTATGCTGAAATGGTAAATTAAGTACTATGATATTCATATAATATGGTAGGGCTAGATTTCAGTCACCATATTATCTATTGATTTGCAAATTTCATTCGCTATTGCATGTCAAGCACTCATGACAAGCTAATTGTTGAATAAAAATCAATGAAAGATTTGTTCATTTTTTTGGTTTGCCAAAGGTTGCCAAGAAACACTAATGGGTGCAAATACACTTGAAGGAGCCAATGGAACTAATTGATAAAAGCAATATGAGCCTTTTTTAAATCCTTTTTGCTTTTCCATATGAAGAATTTTTAATGATTTTTTTAAGAATTTGAACTATTAAAAAAAATTGCCCCAATATATCACATGTTTTGTGTTGGTTATTGTTGAATAAACATGAATTTTTCAAAATGTGTAAATTTTGCCAAATATTGAATTTTTTTTCTTTAAATTTTATTATAATTTCAAATCATACAAAGATATGCTAATTATTTTAGGTTTTATTTTCTTGTATCATAAGCTATAACTTTGTTTTACATGTCATAGATATTACTCCCCATTTACATGTGATAAGAGACTTTTGAACATTTGAGATTCTCAAACATATTTTGAATTTTTAAATTTTTAAATTTTCATAAATTTTAAATTATGAATTTTTTAAAGTGTGGGTAGTAGGTTGTTCTCATCTTTTTTCTTACCATCAAAATTTCTTTATTAAAAAAACTCCTTTACTTTAATCCTTTGCAAATTTGATTGTTTTTGAAACAATTATTATTTGAATTCAAGAGTCCTTTACTACAACCAAAACTCAAAATTAAACTTAATGATATTCTAATTTGAATTCCTCAACATTCATATTAGTTATTTAGCACAACTTGGAATGGTTAACATAACTTTTAAATGTCAAAGCAAAAACATGTGTAAAAAGTTTATAATTTTCACCATTACTTGACATGGTTTTTGGCTCCTTTGAACATATTTTGAGTAAATTTTTATTTTTTCTTATCAATCAAAATTTTGTTCTTACAAGGAAATGGGTGAAAGCACACCATAGGTGAATAACTTTTCACCACTTTTCACCTAGAAAAAATGATGTATAACAAGTATGAAAGGTATGTTGTAAATTGAAATTTTGATGGCATTTTTTGGAAATCTTAAAAATAAGAAGAAAAAAATTAGAATGTGCATGACAACAATTTGGAACTTATCGTTCATTTTGAATCAAAATTAAGTTTGATCCAATGGTTAGATGAAGAGGATTGAATAAAATCAATATGCATAAAATATTTAACATACATTTTTTCAATGGCCATAGGGCCTCATGTTTATGATTCATGACACATTATCAAACCAAGAAAAAATGATAAAAACACAATGCCCACTTATAAAATCTCCTCCTTTTTCTTAAGGTAATGGCTTTTCCCCGAAAAAAAAGATTATTATGCATTTATTGCTTTAAAGGTGTGAAAAAACACATTTTTTGAATGGATTTTTGAACAATTTTTTTGAACTTTTAGATAATATTAAATTTAGTTGATGTATAAAAATATCATTCATCACAAAAAAAATCACTACAAAACTCCACGATCCATAACCTTAGTTTTGAAATATATTTGCAATTTTTCATACTTTGTGACATATTTATTTCAACACAAATATATTTCATATGTTCAAGTTCATAAATGTTTGTTGGAGTTTCTCTTAAAATAAACTAGTTTAAGTCTAAAGCTAATGAATATACTTAAAATGAACTAAAATAATCTAAGATGTGATGTCCACATGCACCAAAAAAAACCAAATGCAATTTTGTTTGTGACTATAATGGGGGGGGGTGCATAATGTGCTTTCACCCAAGTTAATACTTTTGCACAAGTTGCATTCATCTTTTTTGAGATTTTGTGTCATGGTGTTAGTTTTTCTAATGTGATATTATTATGTTTGGAACATAGGGTGCCAAAACTAGTATCACAAAACAAATCAAGAAATATTCCCCCATTGAGAATGATACATTGATGTGCCCATTGGACCAACTTGACAATGCAAGTTTTAAGTGATTTGTTAATTGTTGTTTGTTTGGAATCTTGCTTCAATCCCTATATTCATTCTTCAATCATTCATTGAAAAGACATATTGAGTTCACCAAGTTGGTAGAATTGCTAAAGACTAAAGATAATAAAATCCTTTGAAATATCAAAACAAGGTGGATTTAAATGTTTTTCCTAGCCAAACATGTGATGTCAAAGTACAAACAAGTGTTGTTGAAGATGACCCAAGACTTTACTCTTGCCAAGTCAATAGAAAATGTTGTTGCCAAGATGAATTTAAACTTGATCCTTGATGTGCAACTTATCATGACATTGCTATGTTTACTTCCTTTCCTTAAGATGGTCCATGTTTTGATTAAATTCAACCAAACATAAGATGTTTTTTCTATGTGACTACATTACTACAAATCAAGGTTTTGTTAATAATAGTTGCAATGCTTATACCACAACCTTATTATTATAGCATTCAAGTTTGGTGTTTTCCATTTTCAAATGCAACTTCTATTAAATTTGCAATAAAATTCATTCACAAAGGAACTTATAGCAAGGTTTCTTGCCTCATTTCTAATATATGTTATGGGGGTTGTACATGGACAATGTTCATCTTTGGTGTGAAAGTGGTTAAATATTATAGCCTAGGGTCAATTTCCACATGAACAAAATGAATAATTAAGTTTTTTCAAAAATCAATTCATTTTTGTACATTTGAATTTTTTTTCATGATCTATTATGATATCCAAGACAACCCAGGTCAATTCTCTGAAATAAGGGCCTTTTTCCATTAGGCTTTTGTGATCACAAAAAAAATAGTATGCTTTAATCATTGGAAATCTATAAAAGAATTAATGTTAAGATCCTAGGGAACATTTCATATGTGATAAACTTTGTAAGGAATAAAAGAAAATGATTGGTGTCGCCCTTTAAGCAAAATGATTTACATTGTAGGTTGCAAGAATCATGACAATTTTGAACACCTCAACCTCATATTTTCATCACAATTCGTTTCAATATTATAAAAATATTTTAATGAAAAAACTAACCCTAGGATCAATTAAATGCTTTAATTAGAATAAAATGAGTGGCAATTTTTCCTTGATCTTGGTTGTTTTCTTTGAATGCCAAAGTGGCATGGCCTGTTTTTTATTAAAAAAATTGTTAGAATGCTTCACTTTTCTACTACATTTTGACTTTGATCTTCTTCAACTTTCCATTTGTAGGTTAGAGAGGCAAACCATGCTCTTAGACTTTGTGTCCTCATATCCAATTGCCACTTTTTTGAAATGTATAGTCACACTTGATATTTAAGGCTTGCAACTAAACAAAGTGCCACAAATCACAATACCCCCAATTTTTAACATTGCAAGTTACCCCAACTTCCTAAACATAATTTCAACATGTTCACACATGATGTTAATTAAAATTGAATTATGTTTTTAGAGTTTGCAATTTAGTTCACAACTATACAAATAAAATTTGCCCTTTTTTCAAAAGAGAGAGAGAGAAAAAAAGATTAACAAGAATGCATGCTAAAACTTGAAAGCTAATTTGTCATTTTTAAGAAATTTAGTTAACAATAATTTTGACTTTGAAATGTACCTTTTAAAAATATTTAATATTAAATAGCACTGGTTATTAATACTATCTTAACATCAATGTTGTATCATATGTCACCTAAGATAATATGTTAAGTAATATCTTACATGTGGATTGATGGTTAATTTTAACATCCTTAACATTAGCCTTGCACTAGGGTTAGCACCAGGTGTGACCATACTTTAAGACTGAACTCAAGTAATGACAAGCTCAATTCATCACAACCTGAAGCCTGAGTAAAAATTTCACCTCCCACCCTACCCAATTTTCTTTTTTTTATGGAGCCACTTTGATTGGGCCATCACAATTTCTTTGAAACATTCAACACTCCCCCATCAGGATTTGGCTCCCCACTCCCCAAAACAGAAACATAAAGGAGGTGCTTCCCTTTGGCTCCCCTTTATACTTAGTTTATATACATGAATGTTCAACTTTGGCCAAAGCAAATGAGATAAAAGTGTGATACCATTGGGAACATCTTGGAGAACACATGGAGAACAACAAAATTAGAAAAAATCTCTCCTCCTCAAAACCCAAAAAATAATAATTTTGGGTTCTCCTAAGTGCATGTTGAACCTTCTCATACGATGAATGAAATTTTTATTTCTAAAATTTGTTTGACATCCATCATTTTCAGCTTAGGCTAGAAGGAGGGGAGTATGCGTGTATATTGATTGACCGGTTCACAATGATTGATCCTTGTATGACATTTATCAAGGTTGCAAATTGGCTTTCCCAAATTCATTGGTACCTATCCTTTTTGTTTTGGGCCTTGGGGCCAATACAAGGCCATAAAATTCAGCAGTTATTAGTAACTTGTAACTAACTTGGGGGCAGATTGAAAAGATTTTTTCTATTTCAGCCTTGACTCCTATTGTAAAAGCCCTTGGGACTGATTTCAACTTTTGCATGAATAAATAGGAAGGCTTGATTTGAGTTGAACATTGGCCTTGACTCTTCGTGTAAAGTGGGCCTAAGTATATGTGTAATTTCCACCCATGAACCTACAATAGACACAAGTGTCTTGGATCATTCTTGCATGAAGAAAAACCTAATAAATAAAAATCATGGATGAGAACCCATCCATCAAAAGTACAAGGCAAAAGAGAACACAAATAGACACAACCCAAAGAAAAAACAAAAGCAAACAATCAACCAAAAATATAAATAAATAAAATTCTTGCATGGGCGAATTCCATACTCATTAACAACTACTTACACCATGTATGATTTGGTAGCTTACTTCATTTTGCAATGAACTCATCATCATAGTCAAGTCAATAGCCTAACCTAGAGGTAGAAAGGCGAGTTGCAGCAACTGAGTTTATCAATGATGGCCATGATGAATCATGATATGAAAAGAGCCATATCCCAGCCTGCAGCCATTTTTGACTGGCAAAAAGACCTGCTCTATTTTATTTTTTGAGCCTCCTTACGTGGGCCCAATTCGGGTGAAGCCTTTCTTCATCAAGGGCTTTTCTCATACATGAAAGTTTGTCAAAGAAAGAAGAGAACAACTGAAAATGAAAAAAAAACCGAAGTGATTTTTGAGATTTTATTTCCAATATTGGAAATTTTAATGATATTGACAGATTTTTATATTTGGTTCCAGTATTTCAGTCAACAATCTAGAGTCATTTTTTTCTAAAACTTTCATATCTCATTTATGGCCAAATTTGATGACATCTTCTTATGGATGATGGCCACTTTGGCTGCATCACAAAATTGAACAAGGGGTGTGTCACACTATTCCCTTGCCATTTACATTAAAAAGTGTCTTAAGGCAAAAGAAGAATCATAGAAAACTCAAATATTTCACCATGCAAATATATAATCTTCAAAAAATCCTCTAAAAGAAACGCAAATCCTTCAAGATATTATAACACTACTAGTGTGAACCCAGTGCATAATGCACCCCGTCGATCCCCCTCACCCGATCTTTTGCATTTCTCACTTCGGTTCTAAACGGTGACAAACTCTTTTGGGAATAGAAATTTCATGCAGCCAATGGAAGGCCCAAGGGTGCACTCAAGGTGCCTTGCTTTTATTCCTTTTAAATTTTGGGAGGAGGGGCCGGGGGGGGGTGGGTGGGGGGAGGGTTTCTTTTCATTTTTCTTTGGTTCCCAATGTGTTCCGCAACAGAATATTACAATGTGTTCTTTCT
>Ga0116227_10003931_pt1 | contig 32599 bp, 23 predicted proteins | sample S1TSphgellanicum_FD_89693 | JGI IMG/M metagenome (GOLD analysis project Ga0116227, IMG submission 89693) | Host-associated microbial communities from peat moss isolated from Minnesota, USA - S1T2_Fb - Sphagnum magellanicum MG | ecosystem: Host-associated > Plants > Peat moss > Unclassified... | reverse complement strand
GAAGGGGGGGGCCATTGGCCCCCCCCCCCCCCAAAAAATGGGGGGGGGGGGGGGGGGCACCATGGCAATGACTCTACTCTCTACCCCACATATACTAGACTTGTCCTCAAACTTAAGTTGGGTCATTTCTTGGAAGGTAGTTGTGATGTGGTTCAACTCTTCAAAGACACTTGAGCTAGAAAAGCCCATTGGGGTTAAAGAACATGCACAATACAGAATGACAACAAGAAAGAGAACTAATTGGCAAAATGCAGGACACCCATGTGACTAACTAGGCCTCCTAGGACCTTCTTTGAACAGATGAGAGAACCAGAAGCCTGCACCTCTTTTGAGGTCGAGCTACATATAAGCAAATATCACAAAATAATTTATTAGAAGATCGATATAAAACCCACTAAGTAGGTTTATGAGGCATGGCATACAATGACTGTAAGATTAATGAAAATATCCTTCATAAAAAATCATGACAATTTAACCATCGATTTTATGTATGTGGCACCAAATGGACCGTTCGATACGACACAACAGCCCAGTTCAACACCCAAAAACAAATATAAAGAGCACCTTGTGCCTCTAGACCCTTACTTTTTACACCAATGAAAAGGGTTGTTTAACTTACCAGGGCTTTCACCTAGCAAAATCAGCCTTCCAGAGTTCATTCTCTTTAATACCCTATGCATTCTAAGAATGGTAGTTAAAGAACCAAAAGCTCCACTATTATGAAATTGAAGTCTCCTTCTCCTACGGCACAGACCACAAAAAAGGGTCCAGGCCCAGCGAATATAGGCGAGGGTAGGTTACCAAGGGGAAGCCTAACATTGACTCAGTTACCAAATCCTCGAGAAACTGATGTTGAACATCATATTTTTTAAATAAGCATTTGTGGTACCAAAAAATCTAATGATTGTATAACTAGATGGATTCATCCTTTATTATTTAATTGTTGAGTATGATTGGGTTTTGGCACTTTTCATTGAGCTATTGATTCTCCTAAGAAAGCAACCTAAAATGTAGCTTGCACATGAATATCCATGGTAGTTATAAAATTAGTTTTGTTGTATTTCATTAGACCCTTGTGAAAAGTACATCTTTGAGTCAAAACATCAACATATGTTTGATCAAATCTATAAATTATGCATTGCAACTCTTGTGGATTCACCAAATCCATAGACATACTATCATTGATAGCTAAAAAACTCTAATATATAGACATCTAATTGTGAGGTCTCCAAGTTGTAACTTGTACTTTTACAATTACAAGTTGTAGCTTGTATTCTTATAACCACAAGTTGCAAAGCATCAATATCTAATATATTGTTAGATTAAACATTTAATACTAATGAGGAGTGCATTTGAATGGGGGCAATCGATGCATCTTTATCAATCCCATTCATATTCCTAATAAATTCATACTTTTAATCTTTAATCATTGAGCACACTAAAACCTAAACACAAGAAAAGACACATTAAAACAAACACCCAACCTTCAAGCTCCCAAAAGCAAAACAACACAAACAAACAAGTACAAAGTGATAAAGAGGTGAAACTTATTTTTACTGTGGAATGTTGCCAATTTGTTGAACAAGAAAACCGTGCCAATGCCTCCCAATTCACCAAGCAACAAAATTAAACTTGTGAAATGACAAAACTTGATTGATGCCTCTTGATTTGTCAAGCAACAAAACCAAGTTGATGTTTTTCCATTTGTTGAACAATAAAACAAAACACTAAAGTTGAACATGAGGATAAGAAAAAAAAATTAATTTGCCAAACAACAAAAACACAAAACCAAAGCTGAACAAAAAGACAATAAAAAGCCTTTCAATTTGCCAAATAACAAAACACAAGACTAGAGCCTGACAATAAAACAAGGAAAGCCCTTTCAATTTGTTAAGCAACACAAAACCAAAAACAAAAAAAAAAACAAAAGGAAATAAAAATGCAAAGCACCGCAACAATGAAAAAAGACCAAAGCAAGTTTAGAACCTTACCTAATTAGAAGTGAAACAAAAAATGAGGAACCAAACATTTGGTTCTTGTGAAGCTCACAATAAAATAAAAAAAAGAACTTGTCACTATGAATTTTTTTGAAACCAAGTAAAAAACAAGAAGCCTAGAATATGAAGTATGAAATGCAGAGGTGCCAAATGTAAAAATGAGATTAATGATATGTTATCTTTAAACCTTAAACCCTAAACACAAACTTTAAACCCTAAATGAATTGAGATTCATATTCGGCATTTCTGAAATCATAAGCAACCAAATATCAATTTTGTTTAAAACCTAATGGCCTGATACAATTACATGTAATGGTAATACATATAAGGGCATCTAGCAGTTGTGTATAAAACTAAAAGTTCAAAAAAAATGGATATAGATTCATCCATATCCAATAATTATCCAAATGCAAAATTAGATTTTTCTAGATAATTGGACAACATTGATCATAACATGCTCCAATGGATGATGCATTTTGTGGTTGTTAGTTCATTTTGTGCCAAGGTAAAGCTTGAACATAAAGGTTATCCCAAGATAAGGGGCCTAAGATGAAATGGTAACTAAACCCTAAACCCTTAAACCCTAAACCCTTAAACCAGTTTTGGTTCACTTTTCAAAGTATTTTTGTTTTTCACTAACATACAGGGGTTAAGGAAGTGTGGTATGTGCCTTTTATTAGCAGAGGGTGTCAGCAGCTGTGTAAAGAACACAAGTCACTTCTAAGTAGAGGGTGTTAATAGCTTTGTAGAAAATGCAAGTCACTTCTATTTTAGTCTGCATCATTGTTGCAATGAGGGCTCTTTCTAAGCTTATTGCTCTTAAAAAAGTTTCCCTTCCTTTCTTTTTTCCGATATGCTTCTTGTGTTTGATGAAACATAATTTATTCCTATGCACCCTTTGGGTTTTGCTCTCTTGACCCAGACTTGGGTGCTCTCTCTCTCTCTCTCTCTCTTTGTTCTTCATTCCACCCTTTTGCTGGGTGCTTTGTTTAATGGTGCTTGCCAGGGTTTTCATCATTATCCTTCCTTGTTTTTTAATGCACGTAAGGTGCCCTCCAAATTCACTAGTGAATTTCTAGGAATGGTTTATGGAATAAGCATATTAGCTATGACAGCAAGTGCGAGAAGCCCGGGATCTTCTCTTGGGATGGATTTTACGCTACTTGTGAGTGTTATTAAGAAGATATCACGTTACATGTTGTCAGAAGGTCACGTCATCAGTTTCAAACGGAGTAGCAAGCTAACCAATGGTGAGCTGGCTTGCCAGCTCTTTGGTGAGCTTTTTTGGCCCTTGGATTCTGGGCCAAATTCTGTTTTGGCACCAATTCCCAAAAGTTGCAGTCCCACCACTAGTTTCAATGCCTCGTGTGAAAGAGGTCCAATATTCCCTTGTAGGTAGGTGCCGGCCAACTCATCATATGCACAACAGAATTGGGCCAGTCACTGCTGCCCAAACTGCTCAAAATTTTATTTTCTGGATATTATTTTGACATAAAATTTATTTTTGGGCACATTTTTGTTTTAGGACACCCTCTATATACCAAAAGTGGAGCAAGGGACCCCCATTATGGTTTGGGATAGTTATGGTATGGTCACATCCAAGCAAAGCAAATAACAAGCACTTCTCTTCATATATACATGTTCCAAAATGAAAGGTGAACTTACCATCTACAAACAAGCAATCAATTTTTATTTTATTTTTTGGCTTCTTTGCATAAGCAAGTTGATGATATTTTTGTACACATACAAAAAAAAAAAAAAATTTAAATTAACAATGGAAGATAGGTAATATACCTTTTTCAAAAAAAATCTTTATGTAACGACTTTCAATTGGTGTTGGTGTACCACCAAAAGTGGATATAATGTGAGGTGTAAGATGACTGTAAGTTTAAGTGAAAATATAATTTTGGTCTAGACAAGATGAAGGATTTAATTCATGCAATTAACTGAAACTTGTAGATAAAGCACAAGAAATGCATAATAAATATCTCATAATTTTTTGAAGCTTTGCATGAATGAGTTATACATTCTTTAAAATGAGTAAATTACACAAGCTACACTAGTGACCTCAATTATCGCAGTACCTAGCCTAGTTTGGCAACAAGGTGCATATTAAATAATTTTTTTGGTCATTTATTTTCAGTAGTAAAAATAGTAATCTTTTACAAATTCAACATTATTTTTACACTAAGTAATCAAACTAGTGTACTTGAGAGTTTCTTTCAAAAAAATTGCAATTTCAAAAAGTAATTAATTAGTGCCTAACTACGACAGGTTCTACAGGATTGGCATATGGTAGCTAGGTCAAAGCCCTTCCATAGGGTTGGGTTAAGCCTAAACTAGTACCAACCATTTTTTTTTTGCTGACTATAAATAGCCAAAAAAAATTAAAATAAAAAAATCAAAGGCGCTAAAACTGAATGCTGGTTGAGTTTTTCAATAATCAAAATTCGACCAAAATTTAAGAAAATTTGCCATATTTTCTATATTGGTTCAAATAGGCAGCCAAAAATACAGAAAGACATTTTTAAATTTTCACTTTCATATTTAGCTAGAAGCCAAATTTGGCTAAATCTTCCTATTGGATGATCACCACTTTGGCTACATCACAAAATTGATTATTAAAAAAAAAAGAGACATTGTCAATTATGTAAATGTTGTCAACAAGTAAAAAACGAAGACTCGTGTCCTTTTTTCTTTTCCAATCTCCATTTCTTTACGATTGCAAAAGGCTTCAGGAGTAGGTTAGGCTATGATTGAAATAAAGTTTGGCAGGTTTTTTACATCTTTCCAATTTCCTTTTGTCTTTCTCAAAGAAGGACGACGACGACAACAGCACACGCAGCAACGGCCGATTCCAACGGCCCGGTCCGGTCAGTTTGACCGGATTTTAAGGAAAGGAAAGTTGGCCCTCGGGGGCACAAATTGGATTGCAAGTTTGCAGCCCGTTAAGAAAAAAAAAATTAAAAAAGAAAAAAGCAACTGACCCCCACCAGAAGGAACTGAAAAAACTAGGCCAGCTTGATCTTAGCTGGCAGTGACTGCCTTGTCCGGTCACTTCCGGCGGTGACTGTCATGTCTGATCACCTCTGGCGGTGACATCCGTGTCCGGTCACTTCCGGTGTAGGTAGCTAGTAGCTACACACCCACCTACCTGTTAGTATGGTGTGCGCCGCAGCCTTTTAATTTTGCTGGCCAAAAAGAGAAATAAAAAAATTACAAGTGCTTAAATCAAGTGCTAAAATCAAGTGTTTTTTTGAGATTTTCAATAACCATAACTTGACCAGAGTTTAAGAAAATCGCCAGATTTCTGTACAGTGTTCAAGTAGGTAGCCAAAAGTATAAAGGATTTTCTTTTAATTATTTGTATATTCAGTTTTTAGCCAGTTCTGGCTAAATCTTCCTATGGATCCGATCGCCACTTTGGCTAAATGACAAAATTGACCCCGCCAAAATAAAAACACTGGCACTGCGCAGGCACAGAGCGCGGCTGTCGCTGTCTGTGCATTGAAATCGCAGAATACGTGCGTGTGGGCTTCGAACTTGTCGCTCGGGTCGGGCGGGCAATTCGCAAATCTCCCGCATGACTTACGCAATTTGCTTGCACAGAAGAAGAAGAAGAAGAAGAGAGAATTTGCTTAAGTATACTACTTAAGTAATAAGTACAACAAGTTTCCTCATATCGCCCTTCCCCAGAAGTCGTTTGTCATTTCTCTCACAAGTGGTTTTTTGTTTTTCTGGGGGTGTGGAGGAGTTGGGGATGGGGGTTTGTTTGTAAGGAACGAAGTTGTGGTTGTTTTGGAGTGGGGATCATCGCTTGTCTCGTGGGTACAGATTATTATTATTATGTGCAGAATAATATATAATGTGAGGAGTTGATATTAAGAGTTTAAAGTTTTGCGTGAAAGTTTGGTGTTGGGGTTGGTTTTTGGGAGCATTTTTTCGGGTGGTGGGAGTAGGTTTGTTGTCTTGTTGGTTTCCTTTTGTTATTTTTTTTGGGTTTTGTGTGTGTGTTTGTTTGCTCTGGGGGGGGGAGGGGGAGAACGAGAGGTCATATCTAATGTTTGCCGATTGAGAAGAAGAGGGTTCATTGCAATGAAAGCGCATTGAGGTTCTCGCAAAAGTTGTTTCTCTTAGTGTTGAGAGAGAGAGAGAGATGTTTGGTGGGTTGTTGTAGGAGTTCGTAGTGTCAGTAGTGGTATTGTTGTTGTTGGGTTTTTTTTTGAAGTGGGGTTTCATTTATTCATGGGAGGGAGGAGCACCACAACGACTATCATAACGACGACAGTGAAGGGCGAGGAAGAGGAGGAAGCATGGTTCCAGGAGCAGCAGCAAGAAAGGAAGAGCTCTTGTGTGAACGCCGCAGCATGTGAGCCGATCTCGATCCGTGTTTCCAAGCCGACGCAGCAGCAGCAGCAGCAGCAGGTGATGAGTATGTTCGGAAGGCAGAGCTCGGCAATAAGTGTGGGTGGTGGTGTTGGTGAGGCAGAAGAAGAAGAAGACGATGGCGGCGGAGGACAAAGCATTTGTTGCTTTCCGTTGTGGCGAGGAAGATACAACCAACGCAAAGCAGACTCCTTTGATGGAGTGCAACCCGGGTCTACTTTCTCGCGTCTCGACACGGAAAGTTTACGGTCCTTGGGTTGGCGATCGTTGGATGGTGCGGCGCTTTGTTGTTGTGGTTGCTGTGGGTGGCCGAGGAGCAGATCAGGGAAATGGGTTGTGGAAGTACGTGGAATGCAGGAGGTTGTCAAGAAAGCCCATGGCTCTGATGATCGTCTCAGGACTGCTGGCAGATGGGAAGTGGATGTGAACGATGAGTATTTCAAGCCACCACCCATGTGGAAGCAGCTGGTGAGGAAGGTGAAGGCGCAGGTGGTGAGACATCATCATGTTCATGGTGCCTCCTCCAGAAGCGACTGGTTAAACTATGATCCCCAGAGTTACGAGAAGAATTTCGATAACGGCGAATTCCGACAACAGCAATTCTATGCGCCACGATCGCTCCAGGATGAAAACGACGATGATCATGGTGCGAGAGAGGCAGCTCTTCACACCGCTCTTCTTCAACGATTGGCGTCCAGTAGGTCTCAGTCTCAACAAGGCACCACCACCACCACTACCTCCTCTCTACCCTCCCCTGCCCCTCCTGTGAAGTTATGCAAGTCGAAGGAGGAGTTTGAGAAGGCGAAGGAGGATTTTGTCCCCATTTGGCAGAGACGTGCTGCCACTACTCCCATGAAGCTTGATCTTCTCAGACAACAACAACAAAGTGGAGACGAGGAGTAGTAACAAGACATCTTTGTGGGAAAGATGTGCCTCTTTGGATGTGTGTTTTGAGAAGGGAAAAAAAATGACAATGTCATTTTGCATCACCCACACCCACCCACCCACCCATTGTCTGGAACCAGAATGTGGTAACAAAAACAGAGAATCAAGTGTGTGCAGAACTGCTTCATGGTCATAGAACTGTTCTGGATTTATGCCCTGTGAAAGTAGTGAGTTAATCTTCTCTCTGGGTTTTTTTTTTCTTATAATGTACAGTGGCACTCATGGGCACTTCCAAGTTTCTTGAAATCTACTTTGACTAGGTGAGGCTTGGAGTTGTAATTCTGTTTCGAAGAGAGCCCTTTGCTTCTGAATCTTTTGTTCTTAGGTAGGCTAGAATGTGGCATTTGGGGCAATTCGTGTATGCTCTGGTCTTATGCCTCTATTTTAGCATATAATAGAATGGTGCAGAGCACTGACTTTTGATATTGGTGATGCTCAAGTTCGGCATCAGCCTAGCAGTAAAATCAGCCTTGTCAGCCTGCTCTTTACCATTGAGTAGTAGTGCACCTTGCAGCTGGACCCTCCTGTCACTACTGGCTAGTTAGTGTGTTGCTGGAAATTCTATGAAGTTCTCGAGGTATGACCTATTTGCATTTTCCTGCATGGATTTCTTCAGTGTGACAATTTGGTTGTGTCATTCTGTTGGGTGGTCAACTGAAGTTCTGGGTTCTCAATCAAGCAGAGAGGAAACTGGGATTGACTGGTTTAGATACAAGCTGAGTCTCTTGGTTTCTGGAGAACTGGATGAGCAAGGAGTTGAGAGAAAGAGAAAGAACATTTTGCAGGGTGCTTGACTAGAAGGTGCCTAGGGTGGAATTCCATTCCTTGGAAAACAATTCAGATATAGAAGGAAAAGCTCGGACTTTCAAGCAACAAGTTTCACCTGCCTGTGTCCACTGCCAGCCTTAGTGCATTGTGTATTAGCAATAGTGGAGGATGGTCTTACATATTCTCATTCCACTTGAAATCCTCTCACAACCAGATTCAGTCTTTGGTGACACCCTGTTTTTTTCTGCTTGTGACCACATCCTTTGTCTTCTTTCTTATCAAAGAGAAAAACTTTTGGTCATGAGAAAATTATTGGCGTCATGTGGCATTCTCCTTGACAGAAGCACCCTAGACATGAGCCTTCCGTTCCAGGTATTTCTTTAGACTCTGCTGTCTCTCAGACTTCCAATTTTTTGCTGGATTCAAGCTGTCTGCATTCTACATCTTCAGATTTGATGAACTGAGAGGTTTATGTTGGTAAGCTCTTGACATGGTGGATAGTGCCAGGTCTTCATGAACTCCACATGCAGTGATTGCCATTCTCTTCTTCTACAGAGTTACCAGGTAAATCAAAATCTGAATCATGCACAAGATCTGAATTGCAATGAGATTGTCCATTGAGTACAACCCGATGTGGGATAGACAAAGTCTATTTGGTACATATCAGCATTTTGTCACACTAAACCCTTTTACCATGTTGAAAGCAAAGAGAGAAGACGAAACCACCTTTCCCAATCTCTCTCATGCAACTCAGTTGTGTAGGGGAAGGGCATGTCCAGAGGGGGTTATGTTGTTTGAAGGCATGGCAACAAGGGCAGTAGCCTTAGTTTGAACACTCAAGAACAATATGACCTCGAGTGTGACCTGCCTAGGGCATGTTGATAGGGGGTTATGTGCAAGGTAAAGCCCCAAAGGTGGGGGAATTCTCAAAATAAAAGCCTATGATGAGCCAATACCTTAGTCTGGGCCCTGCATTTGGGAATGTCCACCATCCTTAGGCTTTACCCATTGTAAGTACAAGGTGAAGGTGAAGGTGGTCATGAACCTAAGAACAAGTAGATCTTGAGGCCCTAGGGGGTTCTTATGCCCACTCCTTATGGGTGGGAGGGAACTTAAACCTACAAGTAAGCATAATTTTCCCTCCCATTCTTAAGGAGTAGGTGTAAGATCCCTTCCCTTTCCTAGGAGGAATATTAATGGATATAAGGTGTCCTCCAAATACGTTAGCAGATTTCTCTAGTGCTTTCTGAGTAGGGTGGGGGCATACCAAAAACTATAAGGAGCCTAGGGCGAGATGGTAGTCAAGTCCAGACCTGCATATTGGGAGGTCTTCCACCCATGTGGCTTACCTATCATAAAGTAAGAAGTGAATCAAACCATAAAGCTAGAGGTATGTAGATCAGAAGGTGGCAGGAGTTGGAGCAATCTTATGCCTACTATTTAGGAGTGGGAGGGATCTATTTATGCAAGTGTGAGATTCCTTGTAAGGTCCCTCCTATTCCTAAATTGTAGGCACAAGGTGCCTACTCTTTTCTACGAGGGATATTCACATACATAAGGTGCCCTCCAAATACACTAGGAAATTTGTGGGAGTGCTTTATGGATTTAGAAGGCTTTTACATATTTGTTGGGGACAACCACACTTGCTTAGTACAAGCTTCTTATCCATTTTCATTCATACTTTGAATTCGTGGTTGGCATTTGTATGGACCCCAAAAGGTGCCTCCCTTCCCAATAGAGAACTCCAAAACAACTATGCAAAGCACCATTGTGTGTGTGTTCCTTATATTGTTATAGGGCATTGCATGGAAGGAACTAGTTGTCTATGCAAGCACCAATATGTCCACCTGCACACCCATGAAGGATATGGATTATGGATGGAAATGAAATACTTCTCCACTGGGTTACGATTCCCTAGCTAACCATGTGGTTAGATTAGTTGCTAGTTTTACCACCTACTTACTAACAGCCCATTAGCTGTTCCTAGGTAATCGTCTACATGCATCTACTTAACTAGTGGCTACCTATTGTCATACTACCTACCTAAATGACCTACAATGTACATGCTCTTGGGGATTGCACCATGTAGAGATCTCATCAATATGTAGGTGCAAAAAACAGATTAGCAAACAATCATTGGTCATATTTTTCAAAGACCCAAATTTCCAATGCCATACAATTTTCATCAAAATAGTGTGTTGTTTTCAATTGTGAAGGTCTACGACGGTTTGATTCTAATATTTCTATTTCACATGTACCATGTATAAGAAGGGAAATTTGAGAAGTAAATTGGTCAGTCTTTAGAAAGGCATGTAAGTCTTTAGAAGATGCTGACTGGTTATTTAGTTGTCTCATATAAACCACAGAAGAGCTTACCATGGTGCCTTTACCATTCCAGCATCTTCTGGGCAAATTTTTTTTCTTTCTTTCTTTTTTCACTCTAGTGATAACAATATGGATTTTGGGAAACTTCAGCACTTTAAAAGACCTGGCAATGTAGACCTGGAATAAGTGAACTGACAATGTATGTAGCAACATAGTTTCTAGAACTTTTGGCATTGTGGGTAGCTAAATTTTGAAAAAAACCAACATTTACTGAAAATTAGTTAATTACTGCTAGAATTGTAAAGGTACTATGGTAATTAAAATCCAAGTCACAAGGGAAAAAAAAAGTCATTTTGGGGTGTGGTTGAAAAGCCCACAACTATAGTTGTTGTAACAGAAGGAATGTATAGTTTAGTAAATTTCCTAACTGTAAATGGGTCCATGTTGGTAGCCTACTTGGGGAATTATTGTGGATTGCCAAATTTGAGCATCAAGATATGGGCTCTTGCTAATATTGATTATAATTTTTTCTAAAATTTTGAAAGTCTGCACATTGGTGACTTTGATCAAATCATGGTTTGTAAGAAGGGGATTGAAGATGGGTACAAGGTGGTGATGAGCCAAGGATTGGCTTGTTTCATACATGGTTGTCATGGATAATTATTATAATGTTCTAGTGTTTGTTCAATGAGTGGTATTGTCCACAAAGGATTTACACACCAAGGAACTCAAAGACTCCACCCTATTAATTGTTTGGGTTGCCATCATAATTGTTGGGCATGGTAAGAGCAAGGCCACGAACAACCTCAAGGAACTCAAAGCCACCATGTTATTAATTGTTTGGGCTTGGCAAGAACAAGGGCATGAACAACCTCTAAGTTAGGACAAGCCATTGCACTTTTAGCCCTATGATGTGGTGTGTCAAAGTTCATAGTAGTATTGTAAGGCATTTGTATATTACTTTGGAGATGAATTTTATGTGTATTATAAAAAATATGTCCATGAAAAAAATCTCAAAAAGATTCATAGTGAAAGAAGAATTCAAAAACATAATCAAAGATTTTTTTTTCTAATAAATAAGTTTATATATACATTTCTCAACTGTCAAAAATTTATCATATTTATTAATAAATAAGGGTAAATATTGTCATTCATTTCATTTATAATTAGGTAGCAAAATAAAATCCTGTAAATGATTTCAGGGTTTTGTTCCTAATAACTAACTACAAAGAGTGCTGGCTCCCAAAGATGTTGTGATCTGCATTGAGACGTGACTTAGTATTTAACAAAGTATTGAGCAGATAGTGATCCAAAAGTATCCTCTAGAACTATCTAATGGCAACAAGTTGGTTGTTTATTAATTGCAGGAGATTGTTTGAGAAGCTACAAAATGGAAACAGGCGTGATTGTCAAGTATTCAGGTAGTACAAAATATTAGATATCTGTAAATTGTTGTTGTTAGAAACCCAATTTAGTGCGAATGGGTTTTCAACTTTTTCATGTATATAGGATTATGCCCAATGACTGTCTTTGCGAACTAATCTTTCATGCTAGCATTGTGTGCAAGTTTTTTTGTGCGACTTTGTTAGTTTCACTAGTGTTGAGCACTAATCCAGTAGTGCATGACAGGATGCAAAAACTTTTCAAATCACACTCCTCTTTCGTGCACGCATTTGTGTGCATGTCTTTATGTGTGTGACTTTGTTAGTTTCAATAGTGTTGGGTGCCAATCTAGTAGGTTATGACATGGTGCAGGAACTTCCCAAGTCAATGAATAAGAAGTCAAAGAAGTTGAGGCATGAGAGTGAGGATTGAAAAAGCTATGATTTGTGGGAGGCTACCATGTTGATGACATCTTTCCCGTGCTCTTACTTGAACCTCAAATGATCTCTTGGGTGGTCAGTGAGATAAATGCCAAATGCAAATTGTACAATAAAGCATAATTGCACTTCTTCAATCAGAGAAACAAATCAAAGTGTCATTCATGGTTAGTTGATTTCTAGACCAAGTTGCTTACAAAACAATATGCATGGTAGAAAGATTGATACAAATAAATTTCCGCACCCTTTGATGAAGACTGCTGGTGCTCTTTAAGAGAGCCCTCAAAACACACACTCCATGGAGAAACAAATGGCAATACCAAACCCACCAGGACATTACAAATATAATGATTTTTGTTCATTGTATACCAGCTTCCAGGAGTAATACAATATGATGGACCAACCTTGGACTGACCTTCTCCCCTTGCCCTTTTGCATTTGAAATAAAATACACCCTAGGAAAGCATCCCACATAAAACCAGGATTTCTACCACCAAAACACAATCCATTTACAGATTTTCATTTACATGCCAACAAGATTTCATGGTATGTACAAGGGTTACTTGTTGTCTATGGCAATATAAATTTATTAAAATCAGGGATGGAAATCAGAGTGCCTTCTAAAACGCATCTAAAACATATTCCCTGCTGCATAAATGCTGCTACTATCATCCGATATGGACAAACCTGGCCTCACAATCGGTGAGGAGCAGGTGGAATGGTTGCATTTGACCCTCTGTCAGTACTTATACTGTGGTAGTTAGTACACCCAAAAGGGTCAAGCCCAAAAATCATCAGACAAGAAGAAGAAGAAGAAATGGAAGAAGGATTTTGAAGGAGTTTTAGGTGGTGATCTGATCCCTAACCTGACATTCCAGCTTCCGAGTTTCCTGACGCCAAACATTGTAACAGTTTTGAAGATTAGGCCAGTCAGATTGTGAAAACGCATACTCCTGTAGCCAAGTAGAGAGAATCAACTCCTGATCAGAAACAGACATGCATAGAATCGCACTCTCCAGAAGCCGCTCTGCATCCGTTTTCTCAAGTGAAGTGAATATTGGTCCGTCACCTCCATGTGTAGCATTGCATAAGAGTGGTAACCACAGTAGCACAAGCTTGAGACGAACATCATGTGAGACTTGTGATTCACCAGCTAGCTCCCTGCAAAGTAGGGCTGAAGAAGAAGAACAAGTTCACACCCACCAAGAGCAACACAACACTCTCTCCTCAAAACCAGTCACACAAATCCAGAAGAAAACATAAAGCAGAAAAAAAACAACAACAACAATCTGCTGGCATCTCCAGCAGACAACCCTAATTGCATTCTAAGCCAAAGAAAAACAACACAAAGCGCATCCTGCATGTTTATTTTTTTGTGCTACAAATACTGTCAAAAAACCACAGTTGCTAGTGTACAATTTGCAAAAGAAAAATCATGCAGTAAAAGTGGGAAGGGTGCAGGGGATGAAAAGAAAACAATACCAGAGAGACGAACAAGGGACTTTTGTACACGGGGACTGGCACATAGTGAAAGCTCTGCGAGAGTGGGTACAGAGCTCCATTGTTGAACTGCTTCCTCCATGGCTCCACAATCTAGAAGCTTCTGTGCCATCCATAGCAGCTCTTGAGCAAGCTTCTCTGCCATTTCACTGTCTGTTGTGTTTGCACAGGAGACAGAGGATGAGGAGGAAGAGGAGTCATATTCTATGCCCAGAATTCGGTTGGTGGGTGTAAGCAGAGGCCAAGGACTGAATGTGATCAACATGTTTCTGGCTATCGATTGCAATTTCACCAATGGTGCAGGGAAGCCAATCTTCGGCAGTAGCACATAACTGCTTGGAAGAAATCGCCTACACCAAACAAACAACACTGCAATTTGCTGTCAAATACTTCACAAACACCAAAACCCTCAAAAAGAACAACAACAACAACAACAAGGGTTGCACAAAGAAGATGAAGAAGGGTTGCAACAAGAAGAAGAAGAAGGGGTGCAAATAGAAGATGATGATGTAGAAGAAGAAAGGGTGAATGAAGACGATGATGATGTTGATGATGATGAAGAAGGGGTGCAAGAAGAAGGTGATGATGATGAAGAAGAAGAACAAGGGGTGCAAGAAGAGATGGAGAAGAAGATGGGGTGCACCATAGCCAAAGGCCTCGGTGTCGTTGGCCTTCGAGGGATCTTCCGAGTCTGTTGATAGTGCGTGCGAATCCCGCTCCCAGAGCAGTCCTGGTAACAAATTTGTAGCCGACGCCATGGATCTTGTTCTCTTCGATCAATTTGTCAGCCAGCGACAGCAAGAACTGGTACTTGCTGGAGGAGGCTGGCACTCTGTTCAACAGCTCCAACAACTGCGCAGCACAAACAAACCCCGAATCCATACGCACTTATTCAACATCAGAGAAGACGACGATCAGAAAGAAGGAAAATTGGGGAAGGGTGTTGAAAAGCTGGAATTCTGCTGCTACTGCAGGAGGGATGATCACCTGAGAAAGGGCTCGTCCAAGTGGGCTGCTGCTGCTGCTGTTGCTGCTGTTGAGTGTCAAGCTCCAGCCATCGGCAGCCACGTAAGGATCCAACCTCGACGGCTGTGTTGTGCCTAGTGTGGCGGCTGCTTCTTCAGCATGCACGCTCAGTTTCTGCAGCATGGGAATGAACAGCGGCAACGGCAGAGCATGTGGTAACAGGAGCAACAGCATCCTGGCCATGCACGCCATCATCCATAGCACCATCATTCCGAGTCCTCGAATCTCCTCCAACAACATGCTGCTGCTGATGCTTCTTCTTCTCATTCTTCCCTACACACTCCTCTTCAGAATCTCTCCACCAGACTCTTCTCTCTCCACGAAACTCTGTGTGGTCAAGAGAGTAGTTCTTAACTGCCAAAGCAACAGACTTCCTTCGATCGATCTTCCAGTTCCCAGAGTGGCAATTTCCAGAACGACTGCTAGTAGCAGCATGCATGGCAGCAAGAAGACGAAGAAGAAGAACCTGACTTGCTGTTTGCTCCCTGATTCTTCTTCCTCTTCTGTCGCCGGCCCGTCGACGGTGGACAGCAGTATATTCCATCATCCGCCGAACCCAATTTCCAACGCCCATTTGGCCAGATGCATGCGCATAAAGACAGAAAAGGTAGGGAAGGCAGGATTCGTACAGATTCCCTCTTGAGAGGTGGTGGATCACTCTCTCTCTCTTCCGGGTTTTGCGCAGAAGTCCAGCCCTTGCGTGTCGTGGAGGACAAGGTGGTCTTCTGGCAACACACGGTTTCTCTGCCTCAGGACTTTTCCTCTCTTCTTCTTCTTCTTCTTCTGCTTCTCCTTGTCCTCCTCCTCCTCCTTTGTCTTCTTGTTCTTCTTTCACTTGGCTGTATTTTTTTAAAAATTCCTGCTGCTTTTATTTTGCTGCTTTTGTTAACGGTTGGTTTCTTTTCTCTTTGGTATTGTTGTTGTTCTCCATCATCATGTATGTGTTTGTTGGTTGGTAGTTGGTAGCTCTGAGTGGGAATGGACTCCTCCTCATCTATCTGATCTTTCTACTCTTGCTGCAACAAACAACAGTTTGTAGCATTTTGTTGTCAGCTTGTTGGTTCTGTTTCTTGTTTGTTTCTTCGTCTGATTGCACTACCCACAAAGTTGAAAGTTTAGGTCATACTGTTTTAGCCAACACCCACCCACCGCAGCAGTTGCTATTTCTTTCAGGCAAAGCTCACTCTTCACTGGATTCAATTGGCCAATCTCCTCACTGGATTCAATTGATGCAAGCTCACTCTTAACTGGATTGAAGCACGCAAGTGCAAGCTTCCTCACTGGATGGAATCATGCAAGCTTGTTCAAGCTCCTTGCTGAATTGGATCACCAAGCTCTTCACTGGATTCTGGATCAGGCAAGTTTCAAGTTCTTAACCGGATTGAATCAGGCAAGCTCACTCTTCAATGAATGTGTTTTGATCACAGACAGAGTAGTAGCATATTGCTTCTTCTTATGTCCCAAAGTGGGTGGTGTATGCTAAAGCAGCCATACTGCTTCTTAACAGTAGAAGGAAAACATGCAAAAGGAAAAGGGTTTGAAATTGCTGAAGATCAAAGTCTGTGTCTCATGAAAATTAGCTCAAGAATCCTAGAACCCTAAACATCCCTCTACCACCTTCTTGGTATTTCTAATCTACTGACGCCAACTGGATTCCATCATTGTCTTCCACCCATAAATAGTGTTTGATGTATGGGACAAACAGTTTCAATCGGGAGTTTGTTGACATCAGAATTGTGAGGGCAGTCATAGTGTTCCGGACCCTCCAGTAGCAAATATCAACAGATTAAGCAGCACACAGGTTCTTGCATTCCTCCTCAAGATTCATGTCTCAAAAATCCAAGGTTTAAGCACACCATATGCCTGTGCAAGTCTGCCAAAAGTTGAGAATGGAGTTGCAATTAAGTCATCCACAAAACTAAGTTGGAGAATTTCAACCAGTGCTTGAGCATCTCTGCTAGCATTAAAGCTCTGTTCACCTTGATGGCTAATCTGAGACTCTCGCACAACATCCTCTGTGACTGTCTCATGCTTCAAGTAGTGCTGTGGTAAATCTTCATATAAGGCAGTGTAGAGCAATGTGACTAGCACCTGTATAACCTTCAGATTTTGCAACTTGTGATTTCTGTATGAATCTTTTGAACCTCTGACGTCAGGAAGAATGTTTTGCACAGAACGCGATCCTTGTTGTGAGAATTTACTTGCTATCATTGATGCCCTAGCAAGGAAGGTGTTGGAGTTAAATCTCTATCAATATTCCAACACTTCAAACTAGTTTGTTGATAATGGTGTTTCCAATATGTTACTAAGAACAAGTATCTCACAAACATAAAGGATGGCAAAGCCCTCCCAAAATCAAGACAATTGGTGGGACTATTCACCTAATGGTTGGGAAGGGAAAACTTGTGATCTCTCTTGGAAAGAACAATGAAATAAAAGTTCTTTATGTGCTTAATGTAAATTCAAACTTGTTATCTATTGGCATTTTTGTTAACAAATATTTTGGAGTGTTATTTAATCTTTTAAATGTTTTTCTAATGGATTTTCAATTTAATGTTGTAGAAAAATAGCAAAGAAAATATTAATGATCTCTACAAAAAAAATTGTATTTCAAGAACTCTTATGCGACTTGATAGCAAGCATTAATGGGCTTACTCAGTTATGGCATCAACACCTTGAACACCTAAACATCCAAAGCCTACATTTTCTATCACAAAAAAGGTTTACCAACAAACATATTGAACATCTCTACTCAAGGTCATCTTTATTAGACATGTACCAAAGCAAGCATAACAAAGAAAAAACCCCTAAAAAAGTTTACATCATGTGAAAATTCGATGTGGCTTATTCACCATCACTTTTCATTTAGGAGTTCGTTATGTTTTGATGTTCATTAATAATTATAGTAGGTTTGGTTGGATTTTCTTTCTCAATTTAAACAATTCATGGTCAAAATTAAACTTTAATTGAAAAGCCCAACAAGGTTTTACACACGAACAAGGGTGGAAAATATACCTCTACTAAATTCTTGAACTTATGTAAAAATCATAGGATAGTTCAACAATTCACCCAAGCTAATATTTTACATTAAAAACATGTTGCAAATCAAATCAACTTAAAATGTTGGAGTATCAAGCAAAGAAGTGGAATATAGAACCTTTATTGAATGAACAAAAAGTCTTGCATTAGGGTAAACATTCTTGTTCATCTATGGGTAAAAACCATCAATACTACAAATTATTTAAACCACTTGAGGATCTTTGGTTGCATCATGTTTGTGCGCATAAACACATACAAGATCAAATGGTCACCCGCATCCTTATGTTGTGTGTTCATTGGCTATGATTTTTGTCAAAATGGTTGTTGTTTTTGTCCAAAGAATAAAATCATCATCTTCAAAGATGTCATCTTTGAAGATGATCATTGTGGTTTTCCACCAACTATTATGGTTAAAGGGTGGGTGCAAGTTAAGGTGGACCACTTTTTGCGTCACACTACAGGTTTTTGCAAAATGTCATGCATTAACATGCCATAAAATCACCATTATGCCAAATTTTCCATTGAATTAAGATTCTCAACTTGAATAAGAAGACATGTACATTAAAAATTATAACATGTATTTTTCAAATATAGAGTATTGAACTTTTGAAATTGAAAATTATGGACTAGTCTTTTGTCTATGGCTTGATACAAATACATTTTTGTTTATGAATTTTGTTTAGGTTATTTTATAGGGACTCAATATATGATATATTAAAGCAAAAGTAACATAAATGCACCAAAAAAATCAGAAAAACTTTAACCCAAAAAAATATATGGATTTTTAAATGTTTTAAAATAGACCTTATTTTCAAAAGTCCATATTATATTCATTTTTTGATGGATTTTTTTTAAAAAACCTCTTTAACATGCATGTTAAAGAGTTATGTAGTTGGGCTTTTATTCACATTTAATATATATTGTTTCATTAACCACATTTAATCCCCCACTTAGACAATGATATCATAGTAAATTACAATTTTAACACTACCAAATGGACTTTTAATGGATTATTCATCTATTGGAATTAGTCCACCTTATTTTGCAACCACCCTAAAACAATTTTAGCTAATGTTAAACCACACATCAACCTTCCTACACCTAAACTTCTTCCATTATTAAAATCAAAAAAAACAAAAAAAAACAAAACTTCCATCTCCGAGTTTTGCTCAAATGATGTGGCTCACTTCTTTTCAAGTGTCAAGTTAGGTGTCAAGCAACGTAAAACAAAAGGCCCAACAAGCACTAACTCTTCCTAAAAAGGAAGTGATCCAATTGCACCTTCCAGTATGGCTACCTTAGCAACATGGCTTGCCAAAATCATCTCAGATATGAAACCATATCTTTATAGGACATGTAACATTTCTTTATATATCGTATTCGTTTACTCGGCATTTTGGCTCGAATCGTAATAATTTTGTTTTGGACATCGAAGGTATAGCCTAGGAAAGTAAAACAATTATTGGGGGCATGTTACAAAGATTTAATTAATCAATTAGGTATTCGTAAATTAAAAACTCGTTAGTTTTTTCTTCATTTCTTAGACAAATTTTGTTTGTAAGTATTCATCAATAGGGCCAAGTGGATCAATGGTTCTTCTAATAAAAGCTAAAACATTTAAGGTCGGGCCATCCTTAGTTGAATAGAACCACCCACATGGTTTTGAAACATGCACTATTTCCTACTTTTATTAATCAACAACTTATGAAGAACCACTCCACTAGAAAACCAACTTTGGAAGTTTTGTTTTTTTTTCATTGAGGAATGCATATTAGAGTAGGAATGATAGTTAACATTCCCCATATATTTGATGATTTTGTGTTACATTTAATTGAAGTCCCTATTAAAACATGTTACATATAATGAAACATCTCAAGTATCAAAATGAGTTGATGTAATGGAAGGGGAAATGAGTTCCATCCATAAAATAAATATTTGGTATCTAATGGATCTTCCACCAAGTAAGAAATCCATTCACTACTAGAATATTTGGTTTTTCAAAGGTTTCAAATTAACTAATTAGTTCTTTTCTATTAGTGGACATGTCCATTTTGATTAAAGGCCCGATGCATGTATTTTTTGACCAATCAACTTGACTAGAATGATTTATTTGACCAATACATCTAATCAAGTTAGACAACTTTAATCAAAATGGTCAATGGGTTTCAATCAAATGGGACATCTAGTCAAATTAAACATAAGAAATTGACATCATTAGTCAAAATGACCAATTTTTTTTAGTCAAGTGTAACATCTTATACCTATTACATAACTACCTCCTACCTCCCACTTATAATATTACAACCTACTTACCTATCTACCAACTCACCTACCTACTTAAATGTACTACCTACCTACCAACCCACCCACCTACCTAGATGTAATATTTACCTACTTACATATTACCTACTTACCTACCTACCTATCTAGATGTATTACCTACCTATCCACCCATTTATAACCTAGTTAAGTATTATCTACCTACCTACCTACCTATCTACCCACCCACCCACCCACCCACCTAGATGTAGTACCTACCTACTTACCTATCTAGATGTATTACCTACTTATCTACCTATCCACCCACTTATAACCTACGTATGTATTACCTACCTACCTACCTACCCACACACCTACTTACATACATGTATTACGTACCTACATACCCACCCACTTGCCTATTTACTTACCCACCCACCCACCTACCTACCTACCCACCTATCTCCTACAACCTACCTACCTTCATACCTCATAATCTTGTAGTGATATGTCTAAATAAACATGTGAAAATTAAAAAAATGATAAAAGTTGAACACATTTTGATGGTGTGATCCATTAGTTAAAGACATGGCTTATCATTAAGTCAAAGGTTCAATTCCTAACATTATAACCTATGTACATGCTTAAGGGGTTAATGTAGATAAAATAGGCTAATTAAGATATATTAGGTTAAATTAAAGTAGGTCAAGTACGATAGGGTAAGCTAGGCTACCACTTACTTCAACCCTTTTTTTTACGACCTACCTACTTACCTACATGCCTACCTACTTGCCATAATTTTATTTTTTATATGGATAGAAATTTGAATAGTCAAAATGACCAGTCAAATGGTCCATACTCTACTAGTCAAAAAAACCACCCCAGTCACATTAGACATGTCATAATTGACTTGTCTAAGATGATTAAGTGGTTTTTTTTATGCATGTTCAAATTTGGTACTTTTTTCACTATATTTGCTAATAAAAAAAACTAAGTTTTCTAATAGTGATTACTACAAAATGGGTTTATAAAATTAAGACCCGTGTTGATGGAACTACAATGAAGCTCAAAGTACAATTAATTGTTCATGGTTTCCAATAATGTGCAAGTGAGGACCTTGATAAGACTTATGCACCTATAGCCAAATACAACATTTTTCAAACAATCACAACACCAGAAAACACAAAGGTTGATTTTTTTTCTTTTGAATGTCAAAACTACCTTTGTAAATCTATGTGAATTAGTTGAAGAGTTGTTCATTTAACAACCTGAAGGTTTCAAAATCAAGGGGCAAAAAGGGAAATTTTGCAAGCCATTAAAAGGTGTTCTATAAGCTATAATAGGCCCCTTGAACTTGATACATTGAAATATATAGATGATTGTATTAAAAATCAAGGTTAGAATTAAAGGTTGGTAAATATCAATGATTATTATTTCAATGATCAATGCATGATCTTATATTTAGTCCTATATGTGGATGACATATATCTCACTAAAAACTAAGTTTCAAAGTTGGAATGACTTCGTACAAATATCAAAAATAGTTTGAGATGACTTATTTAAGTTTTTTGCGGCTCTCCTTCAGCATGGAGTACTTGTTTCACCTAGGAGGAATTGTAATCACCCAACATGGTTACACTACCCAAATGATCAAAAAAATTGTTTCCTCGTAATGTAATGCATTTGATGAACCCATGCTTCCAAGCTTGAAGCTTAAGGTCAACATGGAGTCTTTAGTAGTAGATATCATGTATACCAATGCATTTTCCTCCAACACAATTTGAAATTGTTTGCGGTCCATATTAGCAATTTTTTTCACCAACCTCAAGTTTCATTTAAATGCTACTAAACACATGTTTCAGTATATCAACCTAGCTATTATGGATTTCGAGATATAACATTGATGAGGGGAGAAAATTATTATATCTAAATAATTAACCATTGATTAGGCTAAGGATCTACAATATATAAAAACTACCTTAAGGTACATATTCAAGCTTGGTTCAAGTCCCATCATAGGTGGGGAAGCAAGAAACAACCTTGCATTGTTCTATCATCTATAAAAGTGAAGTACATGGTTGTTAGTAGTGGAGTGAAAGTGACTCCTTGGTTGAAGAGGTTTCTTTCCAAGTTGCAAGTTGTGGATATAACAAAACCAACATAATTGTTATGTGACAACATAAAGTAATCAAAATCTTATAAAACCCAAGTTTGTTTCATGACCAAACCAAACATTTAACAATTTACCATCATTTCATTAAGGAGAAAGTAAAAGAGAAGGAGATTGAAATTCATCATGTTGCTTCATCAAATAAATTGGCTAACATTTTGACAAAGCCCTTGAGTTGTAAATTGTTTGAAAATCTTAAAGTTGAATTAATACTAGTGTTTACCTTATTTCCATAGATCATCGTATGCCATAATATTCTAGTTGAAATTATAGGTTAGGAAAACAATCATCCATGTTAATGTAGCTAGGGTGCAACAATATTTGTGGCACTTGTCTAAGTTGATGACTATGGTTTTATAACATTAAATACTTGAAATATTTTATTTGAAACCTTAACCGAGCTATAAAAGTGGATCTAGGAATTTCGTGGTGCTCAACATAAACCAAATACCTAGGAAATATCAATGCACACAAATATCAATGATGCCCAACCATTCAATAGATTCACAAATGAAATGAGACAAAGTGCAATTCACATGTTTCAAATGGCATAACAATGCATGAAATATTGGTTCATACAAATGAAGCTAGATGTGATGAATGAACAAATCATTTGGGGGGGGGAGTTGATTTGCTTTAATAAAAGCTAGAACACTTACATCTAGCTCTTGGCAAGCATCTTGACTTTAATGATTGAAAGACCTAAATCGCTTAAAACCAATAATGTGTTAGTCAATGTAGTAGTTGTGGTTACCATTCATAGTCAACAACTAGAACAATAGGTGTTTAAAGAAAGAGAGTTGGTTAAAGTTAAAGGAGCTAAAGATTGGCAACAAGAAGAACGTTTACAATATTCATTTATTGAAACTATTAAACAATTATAAAATGGTGAAATTGATAAACAACGTACTATCATCAATGAGGAGTCATTGTAGAATAATTGGGTTGGATTACCTGATAATTCTACTACAATTCAACCAGTTGAAAATAATTGAACCAATGATGCAAACCAATAACCTATGATTTCAAAACATGTTACAACAAATAGACTTTAGAAGAAATTATAAAGGACATTAATAAACAAGTCTTGGAGACCAAGTATACATTAAATTTGGGTCAATTGTTGTGAATGATCCATGATATCAAACGTTACATTTTTAACATGGCACCATCAAAACTTGTTTTACCAAAATCGATAGTTACTTTAGTTGCCATTAATCATCAAATGGTAGTGATATAGGTTCAAGTAGGGAAGAATTTTATTGAATATGTATTTCTAAATGGTGGTTTTAGAGTTACTATCATTATGGAAAAGTTGAGAGTGCAGGTAGGTCTATCAAAACCAAAACCCACACCTTATAACCTACACATGCATCATAAGAAATTACAATTTTTTTAATTGGGAATTTTGGTAAAAGAACCCCCCCATATAGTTTTTTGCCCCCATGTCCAACTTGACAAAATGTCATTTTGGACAAGTTGATTTGGACCTAACCATTTTGACTAAGTATTTTTAGCTGGTTTTTGTGATTGGGGTTTTTTTATTGAACGATTATAATATAATTTGGGCAGCAACCAAAATATATATATATTATTTAAATTTTAAATAATAAATATGAAAATATTAATTAATTGATTACCCTACCTACCTTACCTACCTACTTACTACCTATCTATTTAATTAATAAACCTAATAATTAATGCCAAAAATTTATTTATTTATTTGGCTACCAACTTTATGTCTTGGGCCTAAGCTCGGCCACTTAGCTTAACCACCTAGGCTAGACCAAGCCATTTAAGCTAGGCCCCTAAGTTAAACCAAGTAGCCTAGGCAAGGTGGTCTAATAGTTTTTGCAACCTAGGCTACCTAATTAGATCACCTAAGTAGCCAAGGTACCCTAAGTTGCAAGTGTGAGAACTTGAACTCCTCACCTGCACATTGAGGAGTCAAATCCTTAACCATTGCACCATCACCCCAAAAGATGATTTTTTTGGACAACATATTTGTAATGAACATGATTTTGGACCAACATATTATAATCAACTTCTGTGAATTTTTTTCAACATGCATATTATACTAAATGAACTTGACTTTTTTTACACTACTTACATAAATAGGTAGGTTATAGGTAGGGTAGCCTAAGTATGTAGGAGGTACCTATTAATAAATGCATGTACATAGGTAACATGTAGGTTATAGTCTATTAGGTCTTATAAGTACCTATAGGTCTATGTTTATACCTACCTAGTAAATTATTTATGCTTATGTTGTTTAGTAAGTTATGTAGGTACCTACCAACCTATTAATAGACCTAACCTATGCATATGAAGTAGGTAGCCTAGCCTATTAGGTCAGTCTAGACTTAGGCTACCTACGTAATAGGCCTCAATGATGTAACTTAAGTTAACTACATACTTAGTAGGATTAGGTAGCCTAGGTTAAACTATGTACCTACCTAGTAAGCCTATGTGGTTACATACCTAATAGGTTTAGGTAGCTTAGGTTAAGCTACATACCTACCTAGTAGGCCTAGGTGGTGTAACCTAAATTAACTACATACATAATAGGCCTACGTAGCCTAGGTTACTAACCTAGTTAGTAGGATAGGCTACCTATAGGTAATTAATAAAAATAATTTAAAATGATTGATGAATTATTATAATTTATAAATAAATAAACAATATCAATAATTAATAATTGATTTTCAAGGAATTACTAAATATTATATATTAAATAATGATTATTTACTACTAATTATTGATGATTAGTTATTTAATATTGATTATTTACTATGAATTAATAATTATCAATTAATATATAACAATTTTTATTAATGAAATATCTGCTAAGGAATAGGTTGAATTTGTTGATTTTTCATTCATTGTATTAGATAATAAAGTAGAATCTTTGGAGTTCTTATTTATTAATTTACCTCTAAACTCACATTAGATAGGTATAAGTTAGGATATTACTTTAATATCAAGTACCCCCCATGCCTTGGAGGTATTCACAACACCCATAACAACCTTTGAAAAAACTTGATTGATAGAAAACTACAAAGCTAACAAGTTTTCAAATTTTGAACCAAGCTGAACCTGTAGAGGAACCAAGTGTTGAACTTATTGAAAGAGCCATCAACCAACTAGTTGCAGAAGTCCAAGCTAACTTAAGACTTTGAGCTAGCATTTCAAGGGTGAAATGTAGTTTTCAAAGGGGGATAATGTTACCCAAATTTAAGCAACATGTGACTTAATAGGTTGAAAATGTAAATAGGTTGTTAAACTTAACATGTGATTTAACCTATTATTTAACCTAACTTGTAACATTAACCTAACCGGTTACTAAACTTAGTAGGTAATATTATACTAAGTTAAGAAGACAAGTTGACAAGTTAATCAACCAATAGTTTACAAAACGGGTGACAAAACAGGTAATTAAATAAGGTGTAGTTTTTTGAAATTTTGGAATGTTAGTCTAGGTATTAGCTAATGATTATTTAGAATGGCTAGTTATGATTTTTATATTTTGGAATAACTAATATAAAACTAGGAGGATAGACATGTTTGAAGACTTTTGATTTCATTTATGATTGTATGTTTCATTCCTTCATTTTGGGGAACATGAATCATTTTCTTTTAGACAACTTACTTCAAACTTTTTAGCAAATTGTGTACATGTTAGTTTAAGATTGTAGTTATTTTTAGTTTTGTTAGCTTTTGCATGTACTTGTTGCTATTTAAAAAATGTATTGCTATAAATTTAGAAGTTGAACAACCTTAATGGGAATGGGAATTAATAGAAAAACATGTTAAAAGAGTTGACCTACTTTTTCCATTGGATTTAATCTTTGGATAGACACACCAAGCAACTGATCACACTAGAAATCCATGATCGACATAAAGCCCTCTATTATGAATACAAAAAAATCATGTCCTTGGAGGAAACTAACTTTCGGTATGCTACCATTTAGTCTTGGTGGTACTCATCTAGAGCTATAAGCAAGGGCACCATTATGAGTTCAACAATTGGCTTGGCTTCTGGCACTTTTGTGTGCAACAATGGGAAGGCTTCATGTTAGATGTAAGTTCTTCTAAATTACTCCATTCAAATTTTATTTTCCATCTATCCTTCTTGAATTTTAACTTCATTCCTTTTGGGTGTTTATAAAAAAATTCTTTGGAGGAGGAAGTTGATATGTCGACTTATAATTTATCTGAAACAATCCATAACATTTGGTTCCAACAATCTAACAATAAAGGTACTTGTTTTTTTGCCGCAATGTTCGACAATTATGTGTGAACATTTAGGCAGTCCTCATTGTATTATGTCTTCTTACAAGGAGGTGCATCTAGGATTGGTCCAGACAAAAATGAATTACACTTGCATAGGGCTAATTACTCTTGGGACCTAGTCCAAATTGTTGTTACAGTTGCCAAGTACACCTCAAGCTCTAGTCTTTCCTCTAGATATCGCATTTGGAAAGTGAAAAAGTGTTTGGATTAACCAAATGCAAGGCATACCTTCCACCTAGGTTATAAGTAGATTCACATTAACATGATTAGATGAACTTTTCTTGTCCAAAAGTGGCCAATTTAACGACTTTAATCAACCGATCGTTAGTTGTGGATGTGGGGGAGACTAGCAGCCCTAATCTTGTTATCACCCATAATGGTGTGGAGGTATTTGAATACCTATGTGGGAATGACATTTGGCAAATTGAATGTTGTCCCCCAAAGTCTAGCAATCATTGTTCAGTGTTGCAAAAAAAACACTAAACACTATTGTAAAACTAGAATCATTTCAAAACAAATAGATCATGTGGTATTTTAGCTCCTTGTTATGTTGGTTACTGGTTTGCAGCCAAAGGTATATCAATTGAATTACATAAGCTTTGGTTTTGTCATGATGACCTTTTGTGTTGTGTGGGAAGGACAAGTAGGAAATATGTGTTTGACACGCTAGTCTTGCCTTCCTTATGGCATGTGTAAGCAAGGACTGATCTCACTCAAATTGAGGTGGTCACATTCGACAAGGTTAGTTTCTTGCTCTCGAAAAAGCCAAAATGTACCCTTGTCAATCAGGTTAAAGATGACAATCTTGCACCCATGAACCAACCTTCCACATGTACCCCTTAGAATATCTTTGGTGATGGTCTTTTTACCCATGTCTATAAGCCATTAGATCCAAATGTTTGGCCAAAAACAAGGAATGGGAAGAAAATTCATCATCCCAACATGTTCAAACTATCCATTCTATAAGAAAACAAGTGGGAGGCAGGACGAACTCTTGAAGCCATATTATTAATTCCTTCAAACATTCTTCCTTTGAGATATGGACAAATTTATCGCCTCCTTTTAGGACTACCAGACAATTGTAAGCAATATGAGGTAATAATTAGTGATAACTTGGCTTGCAGTTGTGTGGATTTTTCTTCCATGATGCCTAGGTCCTTCGACAAGTAGGGGCTGTGGGTGCCATGTAAAAACTTGTATTACATTTTGCAATATGCCATGTATGTTGGGATCAGAGAACCATTCATACACTATCCATCCTGGAACTGGAATGAGGTTAATAGATTACTAGATTGTGCCAAAATTCTAGATGTAAATTAAGTTGCAATGTCATTAGATTTAGGTTTTAAATAAGACTATTATGGGTTTTGTTCTTTTGGAATGCATTTTACTGCAAAAATAAAAATATTTTTCAACATGATGTGTGTAATGCACTATTCATTAATTTTTCAAACATTTTCCCATTCCATCATTATGTGGACATCTTACCCTTGAGTTATTGTGTGATTTAATTTAATTTACACAAGTTATTGTTTCACCTTTTTGCATTGTAATGTAGCTCCTTCAAGTTTCACCTTTGACACCTTTTTTTCTAGATGAAGTTGGACATGAAAATTGTGTGAGTCTAGTATTTCCATTCGTTGTAACTATTTTGGAATTACTTTCATCCAACAAATTCATTTACTTCCAATTATCATCCAAAAAGTTCATTTGTGTTCCACATTCATCCAAATATTTCATGTTTTTTATAACTATCATTCATGTACATGTGGTTTTCATCCGATTTAATTGTTTTGGAATTAATTTCATCCATACATTTAAACTTGACGAATATTTCATCCAAACATTTTGTCTACATGCAATTATCATCCAAAAAATTCATCTACATGCAATTATCATCCAAAAAGTTCATTGATGTTCCATTTTCATCCAAACATTTCATCCAATTTTTGACTTTCATCCATGTACATGTGGAAAAAATAATTCCACATCATTCTTATGTGGCATAGGGATATTTTAAGAATATTTTATCCTTGTCATTAGAATATTCCAAATATATTTGTTCTTGTTCATAGTCTCATGTTCACACACTCATGTTCACATTCACGCTCGCATGCTCAATTCCTAGCATCATTGGAGAAGGTAATCCGTGAGAATAATTAACTAATAAAACATAAAGAGGGAAAATAATAACATTATTTTATTTTTCAAAAGTTAACGAAAAACAAAAATATATATCAAGAAGAGAACCAATGAGATTTGCAAACCACAATTGGAGCAATCATAATCTCCCATAAAAGAAATTACATAGTGGTAGTTTGCCAAACAAGAACATAGCAACATAAGCCAGGAAAGTAGGGAAACCAATCCTAGAACCTAAACACTTCAAGGATGCACACAAATAACAACAAAATGAATGTTATACATATAGGACCAAAACAAGTTGTAAATAACTAAAAATGGTAAGAACCCAAACACTTTAAAGATGCACACAAAAAACAACAAAATGAAAATAATAAATATAGGACCAAAATAGAAGTTATAAATAAATTAAAAGTCCAATTGCAAATGCACATAAAAAAAGCCTCCATGTTGTGAAATGAACAAGAAATACTAAAATCAATGGTTACAATCTAAATTTTAACATGTGGTTTTGATTTGACTAGGTGGCAAAATGTGAATGAAAACCAAGATCCAATGATCAATCCAACAATAGTTGATACCATCCAACAAATTACACAAAACATATTTCCTTTTGGACATTGGGATGAAATTAATCAATGATCCATATCATCTTAAAATTAAAGCACAATTAAACAATTTGATATCAACAAATCCCCTATAGGCACCTATGATAGAGTTTCCAATGTGATCAAACGGTTGAAAGAAGATGTGGATTCAATGAAAACTAATGATATTAAGTAAAAGAATGTCATCAATTTATGGTTGAAAATCAAGGATGTGAAAACATATTTTAGGATTAATATTGGTTGTTAACATTTTTTTGTGATAACATATATTTTATTTTGTCTTAATATTTTTGGTTGTTGATTCACTGAAGGATGGTATTATTTCAAAAAGAAACACCATTCTGCTCTTGAAAAGTGACTCGACATCTACAAGCCTAAAATGCTTCAACACAACCTTGATAATGGACTTTGATTCCATTTGAAAATCAAGAATTTTTTTATCTAACTATGGAATTCTTTTCAATTTGCTACAAATACAAAGGCTTTTCTTGATCTTTTCATCCTTCATCATGTAATGAAGCTTTGTCTATCCAAAGTAAAATTTATTATGTGCTTCATGTTTCATGACTACTAGGTTTTGCAACTTTATTCATTGTTCTTTTAAATATTTACTTCTTGAAATAGTCATTACAATTTGTGTGTTCCCTATATGTATACCTTTCATAATCTATTTGATGTTTTCTTTTGATTCCAATTCTTTGTTGTCTTATGAAACATGATACATATATTTGTAATTCTTTTGTTTAAACCTTTTTTTTTTGCTTAAGATCACTACTACATATTGTGCCTTTTTGTGAAGGGCAAAACAAAAAACTTGAAGGGTTTGCAAAGCGAAAACAACTTGCCATATTTGCGATGCGACACGCATCGCACCTTGTGGTGCACCACCCATCGCTAATTTATAATGTACCTTACAATCATCACAACACTTTTGTGACATATACCACAAAGAAAACTTTGTGACCTGCTCAGTCTCCGTCCACCCTAGCGATATTCCACATTTCGCAACGTTTAATCATACTCAAAACATCGCACATTTTACAATACAAAAAATATCGCTAAAAACTTTGAGAGTCACAACAAATCGCAAGCTTGCATTATTCGGCACCTCACAGTTTGCGTTTGAATATGTATCGCAAACCTCATCACAAATTTTTACAAAACTTTCCGGTGGTGGATGTATCGCAAGTTGCGATGTGCGGTAGCTCGCAAAATAGTGAAAGGGTTACTGGAAAAGGCATTTTCGCAAAGTCATCTGATTTATCACGGTCTTTTTTAAGTCGCAAAAAATCTCGGTGACATTGAGGTAGTACATGCGGTAGTGCAAAGGACAGTAGTACAAAGTTCCCAGAGGGCCTACTTGCAAAACTATAAAGGTTGAAATTGTTGTGAATAGTTCCATTGTGTCAGGATCCCATTAGCATTTGCGATTTCTTCAAGAGAGAGCTCAGGAGGAACGAGAGGGTTGGCAGAGACGCGAAGGAGGTCTAGGAATTCAGTTAAGGTTAACAGTAGTTCACGAGATTTTTGGGTTTAGGGTTTTGAAACCTTTTTGCGTTCAGAGATTTCAACTATGGCCGAAGATTTGGAGGCCATACCTTCATCCTTGTCAGTGCAATATCCGACTACTAGGGAACTACAGAGCAGATTGAGAGATATTTTGAGAAGGATGAGACTAGAGCATTTGTATTTGATTCCTTGGGACATATAAGATGGCACTTACCTTGATTTCTATTATGGGAGAGTAGATCCAAGATTTTCTGCAACAGTGAGAGGTAAACCAGTTGAATGGGACTTGGAATTTGTAGGAAATTCATTTCAATTACCTTTGGAGGGGCATGGATTTTTGTCACAGAAGGATCCTTTGCTTGAGAGGTATTTTGCACAGGATAAAGTAGTCTCACATGGTTACAAGATCTCATAGTGCAAGGATCCCGAGCTGATGATGTTCTTTCATTTTTTGATACCAATTCTCCATCCCAAAAAGCCTAGTTATATACCAGTAAAGTGGGCTAATACTGTCATAGCTTCGTGGTCAGGAGAAAGGGAGATCGATTGGGCTTTCATCATGCACAAATTGATACAGGATGAGGTTAGAGCATTGGGGCCTAAGAAGCTGTGTTATTTACCCAATTATATGGCTCAACTCTATGCTTATGGGGACTGCCAACTAATAATAGAGAGGCATCACAGAGTTATGGTTTAAAAAGTAATTAAGGAAGTATATGGTACTTTAGAGGATGAGCTCATTGATGAGGAAGAGGCAACTTATGAGGAGATAGAGGAGGAGAGCACTAAGGTACCATTGGAGGATTATGGTGAGACTAAAGGAGGAGACCATAGTTTTTACATGAGTTCAGATCAGCCACAGAGTACAGATATGATGGAACCTTTGATGGTAGCAGCAGTAGTGGACTCACATGTTTCTAAACTTCAACAGAGTGGGACAAACACTAGAGGATTGGTTAGTGCTTTACTGAATCTAGGAGAAAGATAGGAAGAGGGACAAGGACAATATAGACTAGACTCTAGGGTCGAATTAGTTATAAGGACAAGGGATATGGAGACTCAAACAGACTAAGGGAGTGAAATCCAAGGAGGAATGGGGACAACTTAGATTCCCATAGACTGTATGGATACAAGAATGGAGCAACTGTATCCAAGTCCAGAGCTGGGTGATGAGGAGGAGGAAAGGTTAGTTGCAGCAGAAGTTGAAGAAGAGGAAGGGGACTATGTCCAACAGCCTCAACTAGAGCCAGATCCAGAGCCATTAATGGAGGAGGAACCATTGGAGGTAATGGCCAGAGAATTTTTACCACCAAAACCTACTCCTGAACAGAGGTATGAGGCATACTTAAGGAACAGGAATGCCAACATTATACAAAAGGTGGCTGGAATGTTAGAGCTAGACGATCTAGAAGATATACCAAGGGTAGTAGCTCAATTGCAATACTATATACATGGACATTATACATGGTCATCATCCACCTTAGAAGTTGTAAACACAACCTCTGGTTTCTCACCTAGAATAGAACAGGACTGTGGCACATATGTGACAACAAGTGACCACTCCTCTGGGTCTGGGGGATAAGGAAGATAAAAACATTGCTCTGCATGACTAGGAAAAGTAAATGGCTCTGAAGTTTCCCAATGAGATGGCTAATAACTAGTGGCAGATGTCTTTAACCGTGTGTGTCCGCACTCATCCTGAACTACAGTGCGATTTGCACCAGCAAGGTTCACTTTAAACCACTTGCACTTAAACACATACTCTTCAAACTTTGAATGTGCATCATAAGATACCACCAAGATCTCTTCCAG
>Ga0116227_10003930_pt1 | contig 32626 bp, 30 predicted proteins | sample S1TSphgellanicum_FD_89693 | JGI IMG/M metagenome (GOLD analysis project Ga0116227, IMG submission 89693) | Host-associated microbial communities from peat moss isolated from Minnesota, USA - S1T2_Fb - Sphagnum magellanicum MG | ecosystem: Host-associated > Plants > Peat moss > Unclassified... | reverse complement strand
TGGGTTTTGCACAAAAAACGAATTGCAAACTCTAGTTGTCATGGTGTAGCAATGTAGGAGCCATTTGACAATACCCTACATTTGAAAGTAGTTTATGTAGCCACTTTCTCATTTGCAGCAACTACAACAACAACATTTTGAGCTTCTGTTGTGGATCCTACAGTGCAATTTTGCTTTTCAAACAACCACTCCAGCATTCAGGATGGGTACAAAACTAGTTTTGGACTTTCTATCTTCCACATCACTAGCAAAATTCGCACCTACATATCTTGTGAGGATATTGTTCTTTTCACCAGCTGAATAGTGAATGGACAACTTTGTGTTGTCTTTAGGAAATAAAAAATGCATTAATTGAAAATATTTACAGATGAATTTGGTGTGGATTGCTTCAAAAGTTGAGCAGCACAACTCACTACATGTGAAATGTCCACTCATGTACATATTGCTACATATATCAAACACCCAACTGGCCCTTGATAACCAAACAATTCCTCCTTATGTGGCTCATCATCTTTTGCACTTGTTTAGTCAAATGTAAGGATCAAAAACACTTGGTCCACAACGTGTGCATCCTCTGATCCAAATCTCTCGACTATCTCTTGCACATGTGCTTGCTCTAGTGAATTGTGTTGTAGTCCAAGTTCTCTATTATGTGTAACATGCAATTTGATGTAATGATCAGCCTCTCCAACTTTGACCTTGAAAAAGTTGTTGAGACATGCTATCATGCCAAGCAGCTTAAATTTCAATTTGTTCTTGTAACAACCTAAACATCATCCAAGTGAAAACACAATAAAAAGAGCCAAGGACTATGGTGACTACTTAAAAAATCGTGATATTCAATTCCTCATGACTTTGAAAAATGATTACATGAGTCTTAAACATTGAAATGTAATGAGGTTTAATGGATAATGTTTATATATTTGTGAATTTTCATTTTCATGATTTCTGAGAAAATGTTTAAATAGTTATAATATGAATACAAAGCAATGAGAACTTGATGTTGGTTGGGTGTATTTTTATTTCAAACATGTTTATTGTTGTGTGAAACTAAACCATTTCTTTTCAAAATGCATGGAAAGTCATACATTGATGATTATAAAGGCATGTTTTTGAAAAGATTTAAGTTCATATGTTTTAATTTGGCAACACATAAATGTATTTCAAATATGCTTTTGATGCCCAAAAATTTATAATTTGAAAAATTTCCTTGAAGATTAAATGTTTGTTGTTTTGTAAGGAAAGGCAATTTAGGTTGCAAATTTTCATGACAATAGGATGTGTTATGAATTTTTTTGGGGGTAGTATATTAGTATTTAGTTTTGATAATTCTTAAGTTATGGCCTTTAGTGCAAAATTTGTATAATATTAAAATAAATTATGAAATACATTTCAATGATTCACTTAAAGACATTGGAATATATAAGTCAAAGTAATGATATAAGAAAGATTCACATTGAAAAACATTCATTTTAACAAAGTGCATCCTTGTTCACTAAATGTTTTCATTGGATTTTGAATAAAGATCCCACTAAATGGGATTGAGTGGATTCATTGGTTCATTGCACCCACATTTTGTAATATGATTAGAAGATTAAAAAATTATTTATCAAATGGATGATAAACACATTGTGTAATATATTTCATCAAATTTTGGCAGAAATTATTTGATATGTCAAAACCACATGAATGTTTAATAAAAAAAACTTTAACCTTTGGTTGGTTGTCTACTTTTACTATGTTTTCACTCATTCACATATATGGTCATGAATAGCTCATCTCCTTTGATACAAGTATATACACACAAGGGTCTTTTGTCATAAGCACAAGCTTGATAAAAAATTGTTTAGATTTTGCATTTCATTATGTTCAAGCCTACTTCAAATTCTAGAAGGTTTTGAAAAGCTTGTAGACTTTCATTTCCTTCCCCAATCATCAAGCAACCATTCCATAAAAATCTTGACCATCTCCATGGGAAGAAAAATATTAAAATCAAATTGTATATATTCCATGTCTTAAACAATTTTGATATAGAAAATTGAATCAAATTTAGTTACATGTGCAAAATTTTATCCTTAATCAATTCTTGATATTTGAAAAAACCTTTTTGCTATCATTTTTGCAAGTTGTTTTATATCTATTACTGTTTCCATTTTAGTTTTTATTTTGAAAACCCACTTGGCCGTCCACGCACTTGGGCTACCTTATCAATGGGGTCCCATAGGTTGGATCTTGGAATTCGGAGTTTCCATAGCATATAGAATTGCGAGGTCATCAATCTACTTCGATTCATCAAGATTCCCAAGCTTAATGTTGGAAATATTCATGTTTACAGTATTTGCCTTGTGGACCCCATGTAATGTACTCACTTATCTAATAATTGTGCCATCAAGAATGTCCAGATGTAACATTTTAAACACCTTCATTACATGCTTGCAAATAAATCCTTGACCTACAATTGGGCAGTCACATTGTGGCCATTTAGAAGCTGGAGCATGGATTGTCCACATTTTGGGCATGTGGTTGGTGGATGTCATGAATGCTATGTCCTCCCCATTTGGTCATAACAAAACATTGCAATCTGGAATATCTCGAGCTTGGAGGACAGCAGTAGCAACAATGCTTTCTTGTTTTTTATTCCTGATGCAACCAAATACTTTGCACTGCACATCGTACCAATAACGGGTTAGAACATCACCCACCAAGTGATAAATTAGTTAACCCATTTTATATCTTGTGAATTTTTCTTTTGATGAATACAAAATATGTTTCATGTTGTTATGGAAGGATTCCATAATAGAATTAGTGTCATGCCCTATGTGTGGGATGTTTTGATTACTAACACACCACGTGTTTACCTTAAGCAACTAATGTTTCTTTAAGTACTTCATGAAGTGTGGCGCATTGGGATAAACATTTGCAAGGATCTCAATTTGTTTTTTGGCCCATGTAACGGGGTTTGCATCAAGGGAACAACCTTGAGAATACGTTATCTTCCCAAGAGCAGATAGAACTTGTGTTCATTTGTTTGCACTAGCAATCTTTTTAATTCCATTCTCTGCCCATGCTTTGTGCACATGCCATAAACAAAGAAATATTTTTGCATCTAGCTAGATGTTGCTGCATAACATTTGCATAATTAAACTGTTAGTTATGCTCAAAATTAAGCCACATTATAAGCTTGTAGAACAATGGGAAAACATATGAAATCAACATAAGTGCAAATGGTTAATAATATATAGCAGAATGTGACAACATTCTATCCTAGGAAATGATCACGAAAAAAAAAATGTAGAATTTTGCTTCATATTATAATGGTCATAATGATTGTAATTAATGTAAAGAACATAATGTCATTGCAAGACTCCACACCAACAAATAACAATGTTTTGCAAGTAAATGTTGCAACATCCCATTGTAATAATTGATTAGTTTGGTCAACTAATTACTAGAATGTTCTATAGCAACAAATGATCATGTTTTACAAGTAATTGCAACATTCCACAATAGTAAATGACTAAATCTTGCAACTAAGTGCTACAACATTCTGACATACCAACAAATGGTTTTGTTCTACAACTATATTTCACTGTTTTATTGTCTGATGGACTATAATGGGCATAACATTTTAACATTGGAATTAAGATGATTAAACTATAGATAAAAAGTCTATGTTTTGCAATAGACAATGGACTATTAGATTTTTTAAGTTGGTTTAAATAACAAATGAACAAGGTCATAGTTGAGAAATAACATAGGACAAACCTTAGAACATTGATTTCGGCTTGTGCATTGTCAACAATAATAGGATTTGGCAACCAATCCATTAGCATACATTCCATTAGTGTTCACAAAACAAGGTCCAAATCAGGTTCTTGATTCTTCCCAATGACAATAAAAGCACATGGTATTCCATTATGCCACTCATCAAAGACCATCATGGTGTACAACGAGTATTGCACACACAAAAACATATTAGATTCAATGTACCAACCTTGGAAAAACATGTAATCTAGTTCGTCTGGAAAAAAAACACTTACCTTACTTTAGTTTGTCCCAAATGAGGCATAAAATGAAATAGAACTATGGGATCCAAATTTTGACATCATTTTTGACTACCAAGGTGTTTGGATCCCTAGAGAGAATGTCGTATCATCTTGGGAGGTACAATTGAGATCCATTAACACATGTTCAACATAATAAAACACTAATTTAGGGTTCTCCATAACCCACATTTTGATGTTAATGGGGTCTTTTAGATGTTTTGTCACAATTCATCAACCTTTTTCTTTGCTAGGTTTTTGACGTTAGGGGGCAAAATAAAAGTGTCATGAGTAATAGGTTCATTTCATAATGCCTTCTTTCTAACATTTGCTTTGTGGTGAGCCATTGCTTGAGTAGGGGAAAGCCCTTGCCTTATGAGGCCCATGAGGTGTGCCTTCATACCATTTGACAATTGGGAACCTAAAAAGTGGCGATATCCAACCACATCTTTCCCATGGCATACCATTCCTTATTTGTTTTTATAATTTGGACATAAGTATATTAGTTGGCAAAAACTATGGTCCAAATATGGTTGCTTTGTAATGAAAGCTTTTTGGCAACCATGTTTGATGGACATTCCTGCCATTGTTTTGGAAATCCTTGTGGATTGCATTGCTTGTTAATTAGATTTTGGGAACTCTAACAAAGCCTTTTTCCCCTTTCTTTTGGTGGATCTATCTTTATGTATGTTTTGCTTGTGTTTTTCTTGTGTAGACAAAAGCAATTTTTGCATGTCCTTAAGCAAAATGTTAGTTCTATCTTGAGGTCCAAAGTTGCATGAAAACTTGTAGAACAAGAACATTAACTATATTGAGGTCTATATTTTAGAAATCAAATGTAGAACATAAAGATGTTGCAAAAACCATGTTTTGCATCAAACTTTGATGGTGGATGGGAAAACCAAATATTTTCAAGACATGGAAGTACAAGAACTATTGGTATTAATTACATTTGATAGACTATAACATTTCAAAATGTGTTGTACAACTATAGAATGCAAAGACAAATGTAAAATGATTGTTCTGCAAAGACTTTTTCACCTGTAAACAAGAGAAGCAAAATTTGCTTTTGGATGTGACAATGAATTTACAGTAGAAGATTTGGAATAATTTTTGGTCCTTGTAAATTTACATGGAAAATCTTCATGTTATGTTCCCCTTCCACAAAATCCTCAAGGCATTCCCATGGAATGACTATAATCTTAGCATGAGTATACAAGCCATCTCCACTTGTAACATGTGGCAACCGCACAATATCAGATTTGCAAAATGATCCTTGAAAAGGTATTTGCATTATTTCTCTCAATTTTTTAATTAATTCATTTTCTCGAGCAACAACAAAAGGTTCTTCTGTAACCAAAAAGAGAGGGTGCTCAAACATCTACTCCTCACATAACCCTACTCTTGTTATAAAGTCAGTAACTCATCTCCTATCAAACAGGTAGTATTACAGCAGTCCGATTTTGGGGTCCCACAGCTTTTGATCCTCCATTATCAAATGGTTCTTAAGAAGATGCACACCCATCAACCTATCCTAATTTGCTACAGTAGTGGTCCTTAGTTGTTGCTGGGGACAACGACATTTTTATATTGTGAGCGCAAGATGTTAATAGGGTTTAACTTGAAGTCAGAGCTTTCAATGTTCATTCAGTCTGTGATGAGCTGCTAATTCCCCTCTCCCCCCCTTCTACATAGATCAGTGCATAGAAATGCTCGTGCTAGTACTTAACATAGATAAACTTTTGGGTATTATTTAACAACTGAACTAAGTATGCCAAATTGGTTTACAACTACTCAAGAAGGGGGCAAAATTCTATGAGAAATACGGATCTATGAATGCTTGCTGTAATTTCTTCCATCTTATTCATTTCTCTTTCACATTCTGCCCAGTCCCAAGGATACCCAAAAAGAAGGTTTCTGGCTCCCACTCAAGTGTTATGATCTACCCACTGGATTTCCAAGTAAGGTCTTCCCCAAACCCCTACAAATGCAATTTTCTATATGTTTTTCATTTTACAGCTCAAACCACCTTTAGGTGTCATCAGCCTTCAGCATCAACCTTTAATTAGTCCTAATTCTAACCAGAATAAAGAGCTGACCATCATATAGTCACTCGCGCTGTGGAGAAAAACATAGCAACTATTTATCCTACAAACTCACTCTTACCACCAAAAACTGCATTGCCTTCTACCTGGCAACCTGGCCTCTTTCTCTTTCGAATCTCGTCTCTTATCCTCGTCCAACCTCCTATTTTTCCCGTCTTCCTTGCACCCATGAATCACGCTTGGCTATTCATCTTTAGTCGCCACCCTGTTTCACATAACACACAAGTAACAAACCTTCCAACTCATAGCCACTAACAAACAATGAAAAGATAAACCTCGCCGCCTACATGAAGGAAGTTGACGACGGTTCAACACTTAAACCCTAAAACAAATATAATGTTCACATTATAGAAACCTAAAAGACTCCCTGTTTGGTCACTCCTTGTCCGGTCACACCTCCATTTTTTTTATTGTATTTACATCATCAACCACTAGTTTAGGTTCTCGACTTCCCATTGCACCTATGCATTTAAAACCCCATTATCTTAGGATGAATAAGAAAACAAATGAAATGTAAACCAATTTCTAAAGCATATAACAACCCTAAATGGGAATAGGGCTATAATTTTGAGTGTAATAATTTGACGAATTTAAATTTGCAATGGAATTTGAACTCAATAACATGAAGTCAAAGTCAGAAATAGGCAAATTAGAAAGTTTCGTAGACACTTGAGATGATGGACTACAATTTGAACTTCAAACTTCAAAACCTTGCACCCTAAACCTTGCAAATATTAAAATCCAAGAAAGTCTTTGATTGCATTTTGAATGAAAAGGTTCTGCAAGGATGTGAGAGTTAACACGAACATGACATGTAATGAGGAATTGAAAACTTGAGCTTCATAAGTAAACCCTAAAGCTTGCTTTACAACCGTAATACCTACATTATATCAAATTTTGCATTGTTTACATTTGAAGCTCGAAGGAAGATAGTAAGTTTGTAGGCAACAATGATGATACTAGAAATTGAACAATGACTTTGCAGACAAAAATTTCCTTGCTCACATGTAGTGATGAATTAAAAATTGAGCTTCATTCCACAAGGTTATGCAACATTTTGCAACTTCAATGGGAAGACTTTCAAAATTGAAACTTTATTTTGCAAAGCTATAAGGTTACATGTTATGTGTGTATTGCTGTAATGTTTGGTTCCCCTATAACCCTAAACCCTTAGTTGAAATCTGATTTTTTAACACATTTGAAACACGAGCTTTAGGCACCAATTTCTGAAGCCCAACATAATTGTTATGTTTTGAAGTGTAGAACTTTTGATCTTGCAAAATGAGGCTGCATTCAACTAGTGTGCGAACGCCCCAAAACTAAGTTCATGCTTTTCAAACCTAAACCCTCTTCAAGCATAGTGTCTATTTTTAGTGTACAAATTGAAAATGCAAAACAACTAGGACTTTCTACAATGCAAAACATTTGATGTCAATTTTCGACAATGGAATATGCAAAACGAACAATAGAACTGTCTTTGATGGTGATGAAATGTTTTGTAGACAATGATGAAAGGTGGGCCTGGTGTTATGAGGTGGAGACACAACTCAGTTGAAACAAAGCTCGATTAGGGGTGTTTAGCATCTTGCTACCTAATAGGTTATATGAGCCATACAACATTTGACATATGTCTAACATGCTAGATTAGGGTTTAGCATATAAGGTCTATTTACAATTAACATATGTTTTGTGTGTAGGTGCAAGTGTTATGTGATGTGCAAAATAGACATAACCCACATACATACTTAAACCCTGAACCTACTAGGTGGTTATTTGATTTTTTGATAATCAGTTAATAACCTAACTACCTGGTATTGAAATTTCAAAATCTAATAACCTGTCTGGATGACTTGGTTACCATCCTGGTAGGTTATCAGTCTTAAAACACAAAACATTTTAATGATAGAAAACGAAACAGAAGAAAATGGAAACAAAAACTATAGTTAAAAAAACCCATAACTGGCAGGCTAATCAACGGTTATCAACCGGGTATTTAAAACCTACCCTTATGCACAATCAAATTTTATTACCAAAAATATATTGATAACTTAACTGGCACTCAAATAATAATTCGTATTGATAACCCAACCGACGCTTAATGTAAAAAAGTACCCGGCGGTTATGATACCGGCGAACACTGGTTCAAACCCTACTGATAAATAATTAAACATATCCCATGAGAAAGATTAGGGTTAGGCTTTTGCAGCCGACAGGCTCTTCTCCCTATTCGAGCCTTCAGACATTGCGCCAGTTCGAGAAAAGCGTTACGGCAGTAATGCTTTTTGTGCGAGGGTGCTCTTCTCTCCTTCTGCAGATTTGGCATGTTTGTGGACTGCGGTGATTGTAGCAAAGCACGAATGCGGTAGCGAGGCTCTGTATCTTCTTCTCTGATAGTACCCACAACTCTATTTCGGAGGGTTTTGGGTTTTGGGAGGGTTTTAGGAACGAGACTGGTTGTTGGAAAGGAAGCTAGAGTCGTGGCCAGGAAGGAAGGAGGGGATTTTAGAGAGTTGCAATGGCATACTTCGGGAAGCTGGGAGCTTTGACGCGTCAGATTGTGGCCAGATCTCTGTTGCAGAAGAATGGCGCAGCAGTGGCTGCTCTCCCCGCCGTGTACCTGTTGCAGCGCGGCATGGCTTCCTCGAAGCTTTTCATCGGCGGTCCGTGCTGTTCCTATTCTTTTCCTTTCAGTATATTAGGGCTGATCTCCTGTGTGACACTGTCTGCAATAGGTACTGTTTGTAGAAGGTCTCCGTGTAAGAAGGTTGAGCTGGAATCGGTGCCCAAAGTGGGCCATCTCCGATCCCATCGCTTTTCGTGGCTTCTTCTTGTAAACGGATTTATTCATTTTCTTCCCTCTGTAGAGAATTTGGGTGCTACGTTTGAGCATTTTCAAGACTCGGACATATTTTCGTCATTGGATTGGATCCTCTTGTGAGGTCAATTTTTTTTGTCTTGGTGACACACTCTTTTTTCTTCTTTTTGAATTCTAATGGAGTTGATGTTTTCTGGTAAATTCACAGGCCTTGCTTGGGGAACGGACGAGCAAACTCTCAAAGAAGCTTTCTCTTCTTTTGGAGATGTCTTAGATGGTACAGAGGTTTCCTTTTAAGCAAATAGATAGACACTTTTTTCCGCTTCAGATAGGAGAATCATAGCAGAACAATTTTCCTTTTCACTGCATTCTCTTGTAACCTATTTTGGCTGATGATGCAATCTATCCTCTCCATGCAGCCAAGATCATCTGTGACAGAGATACTGGTAGGTCCAGAGGTTTTGGATTTGTTAGCTTCAGCAACGAGTCAGAGGCTGAAGTTGCTCTTCAAGAAATGGATGGGCGGGTAAGCCAGTCTCTTTAATACATCTCCCTGATTTGCTTCTAGTTGTGCTATTTGTCTCCTTTTTTATGTTTGCTGTAGGTAGTCAAATGGCCTTGTACTACAGGGTGTCATTTAATTGGCTCTGAGATGATAGTTGCTGGTATGTGTTGTGAACAAGTGTGGTATGCACACTGTGATTTTGATCATTGAGATGAATAATATTATTTGCTTGGTACATCCTGCTATCATGTATTGTTGCAGCATCTATTGCTGCTATCAAATCAATGAATAGTTCTTGCTTTTTGGTTTTTTTCATATTATAGTTTCAGTATGCCTCATTTGTTCTGTTATCCGTAGTCTGGAAATTGAGGATGCCAGAGAACTAATGTGCAACAATCTTTCCAGTAGGCATGTCAAGTCTTCTCATCATACATTGATATGGTGTAATTACTCTGAGTGGTGTTTATTGGTCGCAATATTCAATTGAAAACTGGGTTTCCATGCAGGATTTGGCAGGCCGAACAATCCGAGTGGATTATGCCACGCAGAGGGCTCCAGGAGAGAGAACTGGTGGGAGCCCACGTGGTGGTGGTGGAGGATATAATCCCACAGGTGTTCATCGTGATGGTGGAAACTATGGTGGAAATAGTGACTTTAATGGCAGCAGTAGATTTGGTGGAAACAGTGAATGGAGATGAATATGAAGATATCATGTTGTAGTAGTATGTGTGTATCACAGATTGAAGTGATGTTTTGCACACAAAGGATCTTCAGGGGATTGCAGTTGTAATTTTGGACCTGCACCCCATTTAAGTCTGAAATCAACAAATCATCCATGGGTTTAAAGGCTTTTGTGTTCAACCCCAAGTTGTGATAGTAAATCTATGCCCTGCAAACACCTGCTGCAAGGAGCAAGACTTTGGATGTGTGATAAATGTGTGAATATTTTTCCTCTCTAATTTTTTTGTTTAGAAAAGTTCTGGATTGAAGGATTTGCACTTAATAGAGTCCAGGTATGGTTTGTACTGGCGTTTTATGTGTTTTATGTGCACCATAGGGTTGGGCCTATGTCTACATTTTATGAGGGTAGATGGAAAAAACCTCTTTCAATTGTTTTGTTTTCTTGCTTGTGAAGACAGAGGTTGTTACAATTGCATCTCAACACACCAAGGATACTGGATCTCATCTATCAGTTTCCCAGGGTGTTAGCTGTGGATTGCATGACTGTCATTTGATAGGGTTCTTATTTAGGGTTTTCTTCCTAGTGGCAACTTGTGAGTAGGAATTCACCCTGGGACAGTTCTGTGGCTGAACCTAATATGGCAAGGAGAATTTTAGTTGAGAGTGATCATTGAAATGTGATGTGAACATGCCATTGCTATTGTGAAGCTTACAATTTATGATGCTACTTGCCATAGTTACCTGCTCGTAACACAACAAATGGCTAATGCAGTGCAAAAAAGCCCTGACTGATAAGATTTGCAGAGAACAAATGATAGCATACCTTCCATTAGATGGACTTCCTATACCCATGCTTGTGATGTCATTGACATGTGATGTGAACACACCATTGCTATTGTGAAGTTTTACAATTTATGATGCTATTTGCCATAGTTACCTGCTCATTGTTCATAACACAACAAATGGCTAATGCAGTGCAAAAAAGATTAGTAAGATTTGCAGAGAACAAATGATGGCATACCTTCCATTAGATGAACTTTCTATACCCATGCTTACGATGTCATGTCCATTATCTTTTTCTTGTCTTCCTCTTTGACTTCTTGTGCACCTGTACAGGTTCCTCTGGTAGCTTCCCAACATCAAGAGGTGATGTATGAGCACCTTGGCACTTAAAATCTGATGGTCTCTCTGCACCTCTTTGTGCCATGGATACTTCCTTCAATGAATTATTCAATGAGCGTGTTCTTGTGACCCTTGGCTCCACTTGAACAGAACTGTCTCGTGGCAATTCTAGACCCCTGTTCATCTGTCTTGTCCTTCTGTCACACTTGACCTCTTTCACATTGCAGGCTGTGGGGAAGCTCTCTTTGCAGCTTGTGGTGGCCAAGTTGTCACTTATTATTGAAGTGCCTGCCTGCTTATCTATCTTGATTTCAATACTTTGATTTGGCTGTAGTTCACATAATTGTGCAACCCCCTCACTTCCATCCATAGGGATTGATACACTCAACTCTGGAGAAGCATTTGTCTCCAACATCAACATAGGAGCTCTGTCAAGTTGATGGTCAATTGTGGAAGCAGCTGGACATCCCCCATGAACTTGCGTCTCTTCTGTAGTTGGCACACTTGAGAACGCATTTTTGGTGATCCGGGCAGATCTTGACCTGCGCTTCTTTCTTGTGAAGTCCTGAATCTGGGAATCCTTCTGCAGAGCTTCTCCAATTTCAGTATCTTGTTCATGTGAATTTGGATCTTTGACTGCCTGCTGGTTCTCAGAGGATCTCACTAAAGCATTCTGCTTGTCTGAAGTTCGGTTATGACGTCTAATTGAAATCCGCAGGGTTGAAATTCTGTGCACACTTGTTTCCAACATCTGCTCTGACTGAAACTCTGCACTCTTGACATGCAGCTGCAGATCTCTTGTACTGGGCACATCAGCAGCCTTTGGTTCTTCCAGTTGTAGCTGTTTCTGTTCTGAGTCATCAATGTGATGTGGGGGAAATTGTTGCTTTCTTTCAGTACAGATGTCATCCTCTGTTGCCAAGACAGGGGTTAATCCCCTTGCATTCCCACCTTGAGCACGATGACCTGCTTTTCTGAAGATGAAAGTTGTGTAGAGACCTGCACAAACTACCTGTTTGAGTGAGGATTTGGACCCACATAGGTCGCCTAGCATACAGGAAACTGTTAAGCATTTTCCCCAATCCAAAATGCTCCTGCAATAAACAGGAAGTTTCTCTAGATTATTGCTAGTTCCAAGAGGCTCTTCATTCAAAAACCAATTGATGTGTAAGAATCAGGCATTCAACAAGTTGACTCAAGGTTACATTTGGAGAAAACAGGAGGAAGACATGCATACTTAGCACATCTTGGGCAACTTGAGAGAGCCGGCCTTTTGCATCTACAATTGGAGGTCCTTTTGCATCCACCAAGATGCCACAGTTGCTCTGAAGACAATCAGAGAAGGGAATACTGCCACATTTACAGGGCACCACCCCCACCATTGCCACCTACATCTCAGCCCTGTACATTCACTTTCTGAAAGCATCTCAGACTACAGTACACATCCACATTTTCCTTTGGATCATACACACCACCATGAATGAACATAGAAATAGGACTCATGGCCACATTGTAGTTGGATGTGGGTTCAATTCAGTGAGGTCATGCTAGTGACTTCTGAGTCCTTGTTGCCTCTGATTTTGTGGTTCAAATGTGTCTACTATTGAAAAATAAGGCAGTTACCTCCAGAGTGAAGAGAGTTATTCTTGGGAGGTGTAATTCACAGCATTCTTCTTCTAACAATAGACATTAGAAACCTTCCTCTTGTGTAACAAGCTCTTGTGTAACAAGATGGACATTGTAATAAGGTAGAGAAATTAGGATGGAAGTAACTACCAGTATTCTTCATAGAATTCAGTGAGGTTTTGTATCTCCAAAAATTCTAATCCCACCTCCTCAGCGAGCCTGCCAGGACACCCACTACTTACATTATCTCCGTGGTGTGAAGTTGAAGCCCACAGGAGGGTATACTAAACCCATCAGGTTTACATTCTTCTAACAGATTGAAGCAACCACATAAGGAATTCAAGTCAATCAGTGCTTGCAATCAATAGCAAAGAGATGTGTGGATAGTGCAAACCTGATAAGACTGGGGAAATGAACTAAGAGTTGTGCCTGCACGGGCAGCCCTGCATCATCACTAAAACGTAGCTGATACTTGGAACCATACTTGTGGAACCTGCAAGCCAATTGATGCATCCAAACCTCAGTTTCTTTTAAGGGACTTGGTACATTCTTCCTAAAAGTGTGCACCAATATCCAACTGCTACCAGATAACAGCAAACTTTGACCAATGTGCCAGAGGATGAACTACAGATAACCACACGTTGAGAGGACATACCGATCATCCTCAAAGCTGATATTATACAGCTCTGTGCGCACTCTTGGTAGTGTCCCATTTACTCGCAAAGATCCAGCTTTCATTGCCTCTTCCACAGCCTTCTGATATTTGTACCTAGTATCAGTGCTAGCGTATGAGAGAGTCTTGAAGATCACACAGATGATGGACCAGAAAGTAAGGTAATGGGTATACCAGATGGTAGAGGAGTCAGGAGTAGCCCCAAAGAAGTAGCCACCTGGCATCAATAGTGATGACACATTCTTGAGCAAGCGTTGCACCCTGTCCTCACTTGTAAAACAGTCCTGCCCCCCAAACCCAGCTCACTCCTCTTGTCCTCAGAATGTCCACTTTTGGATCATGATTCAGACTCCACTCTTGCCAGTCCTACACCACAGGGGCTCCTTTTACATCTCAAAAACACCTAAAATCTGACCAAATAATGGCCTTGGAGTTCAATGGCAAAAGCAAAATGAAAACTGATCCACAAGCAAAAATAAATTTGAAAGTCTTGCAATCTGAAGTATAAACTCAGAGTCCCAATTTGAAACCTTTTGTGGCATCTGAAAAGTTTACCCAACCTTGCAGCTACATGCCTCAATTAGTGATATTCAAGAAGCTGTACACAGATATTGTTGCATCATATGAATCAGAAATATCCTCTACTCAAGCAGTACCTGCAAATGAGCAAAGCAGCAAACGACATCTGCTGGAAGTCTATCCTCCTTTAGATTTTCCTTCAGGTTCGCCTGCATTCCAACACACCCAACAGCATTCCCATGATCTAGAAATCCCCTTATTCTTCCCAGATGGCAAGAAAAATAATTGCAACCTAGCTGACTGGAGGCATTTGTACAGCATAGGTGCAGGGCAGAGGGGAATAACCATGCAGGGATCAAGCTCGCAGAATGTGGCAGGAAAGGGTTGGCCTTCCTTCTCCCACTGCTCTCTTGCATCTTCCAAAGCTGATGCTGACAAATCTTCAGAACCACAACCACAACCACCGTTCACACTTCTCAATGACCACAGACTGAAATTCATCACTAAATTGGAAATTGCAAGATTTCCTCAGATATGTCATCGCATTCTCAACATTCTGGAAATTCAAAACTACTTATTGCATCCGGCCATTATGTGGCAAAACATCTTAGGCAAGCAATTGACAAGCTGTAATGTGCTCAGAAAGGCTCAGATCCAGAAGTGGAGGAGGCAATTGCTAAGTATATACTCACCTTCAAGCTGCATGTAAACACAGATATATATTATGATGGGAAAAACTAAAAACCTGCGCAACAAAGTGGAGGCAGAGAAAAGATTAACATGAGAGTGAGAAAGGGATGTAGGATGATACCGACACCCACATACTTCCCAATTTCAACTTGTGTCCAATTGGCCATGTCTGTACCTCGTCCACAGAAAAGGTCACATACCTACACATTTCCCAGCACCCTTCCACTGCCTCATTACCCTAAACCTAAACCTTGAATGTCTTTCTGAAGCAACCCCAGACCATTGTTTGTACAATGTGCACAATCATACAATAGTCTACATAAGAATTTTCCGTCTGCAAATGTGAACCAATTTTATTTTTTTGGTTTTCTGACAAGGAAAGTGTAGATTGTCCAATTCCATCAAAAGAGCTCTACAATTGGATTGTTGACAACAAACGATTTTTTCCTTCCTTCTTGTTGGGATTGAAGTAGATAGGTCAATAATTGCAAACCTCAATATGACATAGTCCAAGCATAAGCATAACTGCAAGAATGAATTCAGCTCATTTTATGTTGCATTTAAGTTGGTAGTTATTGATCTATCTACTCCAATTCCTGCAAGGGGGAGGGAAAACAAATTGTTCTAGGTCAACAATTCGATTGTAAAGCTCTTCTGCCGGAATTGGACGATCTACACTTTTCTTACAAAACAAGAAATTGCTTCTGCAAACTTCAATGTGACATAGTCCGTGCAAAAGTAGAACCGGCAAGAATGAATTTGACTCATTCTATGACACATTGAGGTTTGCAATTATTGACCTATTTGTTTCAATTCCAGCAAGAAACAAAAAAAAATCGTTCTTGGTTGACAATCCGATTGTAGAACTCTTCTGATGAAGTTGGATGACCTACATTTTCCTTGTTAGAAAACAAAAACAAAAAATTGTTATGCAGACTTTAATGTGACACAGTCCATGCAAAAGCAAAACTGACAAGAATGAATTCGGCTCATTCTATGTTACATTGAGGTTAGCAGTTATTGACCTATCTGCTTCAATTCTCGCAAGAAAAAAGAAAAAAAAAGGGTGGGGGAAAAAATCATTGCTCTAGGTCGAAAATCCGATTGTAGAGCTCTGCTGATGGAATTAGATGATCGACACTTTCCTTGTCATCGGAAAACTAAAGTTTCCACAATACTTGCTTCGGAATTATACAAACCCATACACAAATTACTCATGATTCCTAGATTTGTAAGAATGCGAAAAGCAAGAGAAAAAAATGATGCGCATCACGCGCAAGCTCGGGTCGTGAGGGATGGTGATCTTACTACTTACCAGAGCGCCGGATGGGACTAGCTGTTGAATCAACACCTGTTTGACGAAGGAATGCAGACGGCAGTGAAGACCTACAGCCGATCCCCACGTACTACTACTACTACTACTACTATTGTGACAACCTCCTCCTCCTAGCATGGCTGGCGGCTGCCTGTCCCCAACATGAACATGTGATTGATCTTTGCATGTGCTAATCCGTTGTAGTAATCACCGCACTCAGATCGAGATCGCGAGAGAGAGAGAGAGAGAGAGAGAGCGAGATATCGATCGAGCGAGGGAGAGAGAGTGTGTGAGAGAGAGAGAGTGCCCGCGTGTGCGTGTGCGTGAAGGTGACAAACGAAGAGTCTTATTTTCGTTGCAAATTTGCAATTCTACCAAGAACTGCAGAAACTTCACACAAAAGGGTAAAAAAAAAACTCCGCCCCCTACAAAAAAGAAAACCGCAAAGCTCAACCGCAAACCAAAAAAGCCAGACATTTTTTGTCATCTGCCCGTTAGTATTTGAGGCCAAAAAAACCCAGCTTAGATTTGTTTTTAGTGTATGGTCACCAAGGGTTTGTTTTTTCAATTTTGTGATATTGAAAATTTTGCACAAATTTCCCCCCCCAAAAAAAACAGCAAAATTAGTCAACTTTACACTAGAAAAAATCACATATTTCCAGAAAATTTCCCAACTTTTGGTCGAAAATTTGACAAAATTTGCCCCAAAAAATCATTGATGTGCATGCCTGTTTATGCATGTGGTTTTTTGCTCTGCTTTTGGGGTCTGGCAGTGGGTATTTTGTTTTTCAAAACACCCCCCATTTTTTGTTTTGTTTTCCCCATGATACCCGCTGAATGTCATGCTAAAACAAAATCTGAGGAAAATTTTACATACAGTCAAGCCTGACCGAGGCTGTAAGGTTTACACAAAATTGGGCCTGCACAAGGTGAAGCTGAGCTTAGACCCAATTCTGGAAAATTCAACACCCACTTATATACCCTCTTCCTTAGGCAACGAGGTTTTGTTATCACCTTGTAAGTTCAACAACAGAGATCAATCAAAGTTTCCCTTTGTTGTTATGGGACTCCCATGAATTTTGGTTTTGCTCAGATTAGGGTTTTGGAATGCACCACCCACAGGACAGCCACAATTAGTGAAAGTGTTTGGTCATCATTAATCTTCATAGTCACACATTCAATAATTTTGATTGTTTGAACGATTTGCAATGGATTTTCCATGATTCAGTGTGTTTAAGGAAGTTTGATATTCACTTCCTTTTTGTGATTACTGGAGAGATACTGGGTCTATTGCAATAATGCTTAAACTAGAAAAGCTGTCACTATGTTTCATCAGTGCATAAACTAAAAGGGCCAACGCTATGCCATCAGCATACGTCCTAATTGAGCGACGTGAGGGATCTATATTTGAGAAATTGTAGTACAATTTGGAAGAGCATGTGTGAAGGCATAGCCGGTACAGCTGCTAATGCAAAACGGAAGGGAAAATTTGGTGCACAGTTTTGAATTGCCAGGGGCAGTTTGTGTCTTCTATTTACACATCTTAGTGGAGAAAAAGCAAGATCCAAGCTTTGTAGGGGTGTTCAAGTTTTAAGCTTCAAAGCATACAGATTTGTTATGCAATTAAGCAATTTGCATCTAGGATAAAATTTCAACGTAATTAGTAATTTAGAGCACCTTGTGGGGGATTTGAACCCCAGAGACAAAGGACCCTTCCCATTGCAACATAAAGTTAGTATTGTGACACACATGTTTTCAAAACACGATTGTGACCATGTGGCAAATGCAGCAGCAATTGTATCATGATTCCTTACATCTAGATGTAAGATGAAGCGAAGTTTGATGGATATTTACTTGGATGAAGACCTAATGAAAGGGGGGCAAAGTGATGGAATGTGAAAGAGACAAAAGAAGAAATGGTTGATGATGATCTTCTTCTTAGTGGTCGAGAGTGTTGTTTGTCTATTGCAAGGTTAGAATGTATCGGAAACTAGTGGTGTGATTTATTTCATGACGGTTGTAAAATAGTTGTTTGTTTAGTTTCTTTTGATGGATTTTGACGATGGTGAAGCTAGGCAGAGGTGCTTGTTGGTAGAATTTATGAATGGGAGCATGTAAAAGAAAATTTAATCAACCACATTGCCAAAACTAAGCACCAAGTTTTCTTGTTGTAGAAATTCTTTTTAAAAACACTGGAGGTGCAATATGTGATAGGTAGTCTTTCATGTTCAAATGCTTGTGTTGTACTAGGTTCCAAAGTTTTTCCACTGCACACTAGAGTGTGAAGACATCAATGCAAAAAACACAACAAGAGGAGTGCATTTGGTGGAGGTAATGAAAGACCCTAGGGGACAGAAATGTTGGTCTGTATGTGGCATCCAAACAAAGGGGTTCGGAAATGTGATGGTTGGTCATATAAATTTGGGGAATTTATGCATAAAAGACCCAATTGAGTGGGAACTTTAGGGAAACGAGTTTTTGCATTGCATACGGGAATTGAAGGGAATATGTGGGTGTAGATGAGTGTCAATGTTTAACAAAATTCCTTGTCAAATTTGCTTAAATGGAAAGGGTGGGAAGTAAGTAGATTTCTTCAATTTATGTTGGTTGCTGGATGCCCAAAAAAAAACCTTGATAATAACAAACATAAAGAAGATTAGAGAAATTTCATCCACCTAATCACCTTATTTGTATGATGTTGCAAATGATGTTTCTAGCTTAAAATTGCAAATGCTTTTGCTTGGTGATAAATGTAAGGATATATTCAAGGAAATGGTAGAAATATTTTATTTTCACATTCAAAAATTGTAGAATACTTATTGTATTTGCATAGATGGAACCATGTTAACAACCTAATTCTATAGGTGGTGTGTGATTGTATGGCCCCTCTTTTTTGTTCCATAGTAGCCAACACATTTATTAATCATACTTAATGAGATCATGAAAACAAAACAATTAATTTTCAAACCCATATATCAAAATGCAAACTTAGTACACATGGTATTATGAAAAAAAGTTGTAGATTGTAAGAACATAACCTACCATGTGTAGAATACATTAGAAATACTTGCACATGTCACAACAAAACTTTAAAACACTGATTTGCACAAGTTACAACATAACTAACAATTACAAGTTGCAACCCACAAAATGAAAAAAAAAACTTATAGTTATGTCAATTTTTAGTAATCATGCATCCCTTCCCACTTTGACCTTGTCTCCATCATTCCAATTTGAAATAGCAACTTGAAAAGGAAAAAGTTCCTTATTAAAAAAATCTTGAAGAAACATGTGTATAACAATGTTCAAATGTCCTATGAATCGATTCTAAAACTTGGATTTCATGAATGTCACATGGAAAAGGTCATTTCATCTTTTACATTACCAAAAATTTGGACAACATTGACCATTCGAACAAGTTTCATGAATTCAAAAAATGAACAACTAGTAGATTATTTGTGACAAGTTGATGTCACATTTTAATGATTAAATTATCATCTCTAGGCTTTTCCATGACCTTAGGAGTTTGAATTTTCATGATTAGTTTGAAAAGGGATATTTGTAGATTTAAAATATTTTTGAAGGTGGCCCAAGGTTTGATCAAATTCATATGAGTTACAATAGTGGAGTCACAAAATGGTTGTAACCAATATTGTGGGTAAATAACCCTAAAAACATTCATTAGTTCATAATTTGAAAACTTGCATTCCAATTCAATGACCAACAATCACATGTAGTAGTGTATTGGGCTTCATAATTGTAATAGCTTTTTAAAAACCTCCATCCTACTTAAAATAATTGATTAGATTAGGTCTAAAGCTAATCATATATACTTAAAACAAGAAAAAATAAAATGTGATCTCCATATGTTATCAAAAAACTTAATTGTAAAATTATTATACTTGTGACTATAATTTTTGAGGGGTTTAGTGTGTTTTCACTTGCCTTTCAATTTAATTATAAACTTTGCATTTCACCTAATGCACCTTACCATTAATACATACCACAAATGAATTGCCCAAGGTCACTTTGAACCCATGTGTTTTGGAAATGAAATTCATTTCATTTTTTTGGTGCATTTATTGTTGTTTTTTAGGTCAACTTTTGCTTGGGTTGAATCAAGAACAACACAATTAACATTTTCAAAACTTTGGCTAGAACTAACACAAGGTGTAAGAATAGGAAGGACACATTGTAGAAAAAAACTCGTGCTTAAGATCTTTCAAAGAACTCAATGGCAACATGGTTGAAAGTTTATAAACACACAAATCAATGATGCACAAATTGACCTGAACATGAATTAACCCAACCACAAATCAACCTAAACACAAATTGATAAATGACGCACAACAACGTAAGAACAAGTTGATGCTTAAACTAAAATCATTAATGACCTAATCAACAAAGAGGAAATGTTTTGTAACAAGCTTACCTAATGCACGACACACCCCTAAATTGATTCAAGTTATTGAAGCCTAATGCCTCAACACCAATGGATGGAAAGCCTAGATACATTGCATATGTTAGCAAATCATGTATATAATACTAGGTCAATCAAATTCAAAATTTGATTCAAAAGCCAAACCTCACAGGTCACTTGGGCTTCAAATTCCTACTTGTAGACTACATTGTGTAAAGTTAGAACTTACAAGGCAATGAACATTGACTACAAGCACCAAACATCATGATTTATGAATAACAAAAAAAATCCATTGACTTTCAATGAAAAAAATTTAACATTCACAAATTAAACTCAAGGTTTTGTTGCCCCATTATGCATAATGCAACAGCCTTGGGACTCCAAAAAAAGATTGGGCCTTAAGGTGCTTGAAACTTGTAGCTACCTTTCATGAGATCAAAAGTTGCTAGCAATTGTTTGCCAAAGTATGTAGAAAGAAGTTGCAAAAGGGATAGTGGGGATCAAGTAGAGCCATGCAATGGCACCAAGTGTTGGCTTTTGACAACCTTCCTTGTGAAGCCCTACTATCAAGGGATTATAATTGAAAAGTTATATTTTAAAAATGATTTTTTTTCTAGGTTTAGAGGTAGTATCCCTTGTATCCCCCTATGTTTGGTAAGGAATTGGTGAAAATTCTTTGGTAAAAGAAAACATTGTGCCCCCATCTATGGTCTCTAGTTTGTATTTTGTAATTACATTTAACTTGATCTTGGACATCAATCCCAATTTGATGATGAAATTACAATTGTATCAACTGGAATTTTCATCATGAACTCTACATGCCAACAATATGGAATATTGTTTGTTGAACTATTTTGCCAAGTTCACTTGTCTTATTTCGCAAGTCCACTTTCCAAATCATAAAGTCCATGTTGTTATTTGGATATTTTGCCATGTTGACTTGGGCAAAAAATTCAAGCCTTCAACAACCCATGAATTTTCAAATGTGTGGACAACTTGAAGCTCATTCGGGTAGTCTACATGGTGAAGTGGTATTCATCTTTTTCCTTTAATTATAAATGCTAATTTTAAAGTTTTAAAAATTTTAGTTAGTGAATGTTCCAATCAACATTTATTAATCAAATCTAGAAAATTCAAAATGGAATGTTGAATGAACTTTGAACTTAAGTATGGCAATTGAACTTAAGAAATAGACTTTTTATGTTTTTTAAGGTGTCCTTGGAACTGGAGCCCATGGGGAAAAAAAAAGCACTATAACATAAGAGGCTGAAACTGCATTTTAAAAAATTGACTAAAAAAGGTGGAACCAAAAACAGCCCACAAAACCCTAAAAAATATTATCCTTTTCTTTGCCGTCCACATGTTGTCCATATGATTGCCATGTCACAATTCCTTGTATCCAGCATCAAATTTTTTTGTAAAACTTATTTGAATCATTAAAACAATTTTAAGACTTTGCACATTTGACGTGTGTAGCCTTTTAAAGTCTTTTTGTTGAAACAAGGGACAAGGATTGGAATGTTGATGTTGCAAAGAAGGGTCAATGTAAAAAAGACAAATGAGTCATACGCCATTGGGCATATCCATAAGCATCAAAGGACGCTCAAATGAAGCTTAGTCAGCAAAAATTTGGAATTATTTCTTACAATAGCCTAGTTCATGTTGGGCATCTACTTGTGACGTTCCCTCCTCCCCAATACACTTGGCAAGGGCTTGTGGCATCAATGTCAATTACATGATTCTTTTCATTACATCCTTGTCAACTTTGTGCCCAGCCTCTAAATTCAGGGAATGTCCTCCTTCCTTAACCTAAAGTATTTAGAAAGAAATATACTTTAAAAAGACTGAAAATTAGGAGAGGCACCTTAAAAATTTTCAATTAGACATTTCCTTAGGTCTCGACCACTGCATGTCAGGCTTCTCATGAGAGCATTTAGGTCTTTACAAAAACGTTTAGGAGTCCCTCATTGCCACTCAATGTCAGGCAGAACTCTCATTTCATCACAACCAAGGGCAGAGTGAACCAATATCCACCAGCATACACCATGAAGGAGATGGATGGTAAGTGGTCAGGTAACAATTCTCTGCTGGGTTTCCAGTTCATGACTTAACCATGGTGGTTAGCTCAGTTGCTGTTATGCTAGCTACCTAGTAACAACCTGCTTGCTTGCAGATTGTCAGCAGCTAGCCAAAATCAAACATTACCTATGTATAAACCGTCTTCTTACCTGGTGGTTACCTATTTCTCACCTATATATAGGACCTACTTTATACTTCTTACAAAAGTGAAACCAGATATTAGAGTTATCCTATTTTCAGTCAGCCTATTTTCACCCTGTCTTTGGGCTTGCTTTCACCCCCTATCCCCTCTTTCAGCACTATCCACAAAGTAAGGAAATTTTATTACATCTCAGTATGAAATGCTGAAACTCAGCATTTAATGCACAAGGTTCGAGAACAATTATAGTAGTTGTACAGGTAGGAGCGGTGAAAATATATGGAGGAGCAGCGGAGGCGCTCAGGAAAAAGGAAAGACAGGATGAAACTCAGATTACGACCAAAATTTGGTGGAAAAACTAGTTTGGATCCCATTTTGATTTGTAAAATTTTCATTCCCAGTTAGGAGTTTGATGTCCTATTATGTCTAAACTGGCCGTTTTCGCCCCCCTTAATCGTGAGACTTTACAGATAACTCTATTAACGTAGTTAAGGTTCATCCACAAATGAGTCATGACCGGGCATCCAGTTGATGGTGCACGGGTGTGTGCTGGTTCACTCTGGCCTGTGTGGGCTCCCACAATGACATGAGAGATTCTATGAAAGGAACCCTAGTAAGCGTCATTTCGTAAAGAACTGCCAGAAAATTTCTGGCGTTTCCGAAGGGGGGCACCTTATCCCGTGGAATTTCTCCTGGGCCAAGGGCGGAGGAAAAAATTAAGAAAATTCTCTTGTGATTACACTTGGGGCCGACCATATCCATAATTCCACTTGTTGAGCTGCTTGTTGGTGAAGTGGCCAAAGAGGTCTTTTTATTCTTTCCACTTCTAACTGCTTTTCAACCAATTATAATCAGCCAGGTCATAACTGAGATTCCATCAATTGTGGGGACCTACCAAGAGGCCTTCTGACTCAGCTAGGGAGAAGGTTACCTATGCCTTTCTGGCTATGAATTTTCTTTCTTTTTTTTATTACACCAATTTATTTTATTTTTTATTTTTTTTATTAGATGGTTGGCCAGGGTGAACCAGCACCCACACAATGGTACCTACCTTCACGTTTTTGAGCTAGGCCCCTTAGTGGCCATATTAAGCACAAAAAATTGTTAGATTTGAACTCCGGGTCTAATTTAGGTTAAGCATTGGCTATTTCTAATATTTAGAAATAATTTATGGATTTTTGGATTTTTACCATGGTACCAACATCGGGTGCTAGTTCACCTACAACTTAGATCGTGCTACCAGTTGCCTAGGCCATGTGTTCTTAGGTGGTCGCAGTGTTGGCCCCTTCTTGGGCTGGGTTTGTGTATAGACCTTAATGGGTCTTGATGGGGGAAGACCCACCCCAAGATCAGCCTCAAGTCTAGGTTATTGGTGTCCAACTAACCTTAGGTTTTCTCACACCCAATCCAACCAACGTCAAAAAATTCCTTCCACCATTGAATTTGGATCTTGTGGTCTATGCTTTTAGTTGTGTTCCTTCTTCTTTTCAAAATGAAATGTGTCTTCTTTTGTGCCAAAATGTGATTTTTGTATAGAGGTGTCATCCCATGTGAACATTTTGTATTCTTTGACCTTTTTTGGCCTAAGAAAAAATGGTTGATCTAAACATGGCCCTAACTAAATGAAAACTCATCTACAACTCCCACCCTTCTTTAATTCTTGCTTTCATGCAACATAAACTAATTTTTGAATGGAACAACCTTCAAACAACTAGTTGAACTTTGAAACCTTTAACATCATTGGAAGACATAAGAAAAATGCAATGTGAGATGCCACAAAAAACATTAAGTCAGGATTTTAAGGGGTTTCATTTTGTTGTAGTACGGTGATTATGATCTAGCTAAAAATGACCTCACCTAAAATTTGTAAGGTACAGTAAACTATAATCATGCCCTTGGTGACCACTTTAACGAATTGTGATTTAAACATGTATAATCCATATAAACCCTTACAAGATTGTGACTATATGTGAATTTTTTTTTACAAAAGTCCTTTTATGCTAGAATAAAAATGCTAATTGTTTAAATTTCCTATCTAAGTTACTCTAAATTCCACTACGCATTATTAGACTTGAAGTAGATTGTGGTTTCTGTTTGTTTTAATGTGACAATCTACATTGAGTTTGAGCTTCATAACTATTAGGTTGTGTATCTTGTTGACTATATTTTTTTAACAAAGATTTTTTGCTTGCTTGACAAGCTTGCATATCTTTTGCTTATCTACACTAGAAAGTTGTTGTATTTTCTTTTCTTTTCTTTTCAATTGGATTCATTGTTGTTAGTTTACACAACTTGAACACAACACAAAACAACACTAACATTGCCAAATAGAAATGGAATTTACAAAACCCTAATATTTATCCTAAATTTCCCTCATTATAGTCACATTTATTAAGAAAGCTTTACAAATATTTTGTGTTACTAACGAGTGTGATTGTGATTTTAAAGTATGATATTTCTTACTGAAATGGATGGTTACCAAAAATATGTGACACAAACAAGAATGTGACGAAAATGGGCGTGATTATAAAGGAGGTTTACTATATTTTGGATGGATTCTACAAATTGAAATTTCTTTCCTAGCTTGTAGGAGGGAAATTATGACTTTGACTAGGCTATCATGAATTTGGCCATGAATAACAAAAATGCATAATTTCCCTTCTTTTCCATCAACCTTTTTTCTTCTACAATTCCTTAATTACTTCCTACCAACAACTTTATGCCCTTGGTCTTCCTCACTGTCAATTGTAGCAAAAATAATAAGATTGCAAATTTTGATGCCTCCTCTCTTAAGGTTACATTTGGCAAAATGTTTCTTCTAGCTAGTTGAATATCTTTCCTAGAATTTGGGGAGTTCAAATTTGCAAATTTTTTCAATTACAAATTGGCCATGTAGAAAAGGTCAATACTTGTTAACAAGGGGGACATTTAGTAGCTAGTTCTTGCAAACTTACAAAGTTAAAATTTTCAATTTTTACAAAATTGGGATTTTTTGGCATATTTTACCGTGCTTTCACACTATCATCCTTGCCTTCTTTTGCATTGCCATGCAAATTCTTGGCCTACACAACTTGATGTAGTCCATTGACATACAATCATAGTTGAAAATGTGGATAGTATGTAAATTTTTTTTGACAACATTCATTACACAATCAATGATGAACCATTCCTTGGATTTGAAGTTGCTACTATTCACATCTTTTGATTTGTGCTTGGCCAACACCCTTGCACTATATTGTTGACTAGCCTATATGTTGAACTCATTACATGTCCATATGTAAATAAGGTTTAAATTGTGTTGTGTATAAAAGCCTTGCAAGTTGGTGTAAAACAGTGCACAAGATGCAATGGATAGCCATTGTGCTTTATAAACTTTAAGACCTTTGCCATTCAAATATCCAACTGTTGATGCAATCTTTTGAACCAAAATCACCAACTTTTTCTAGGTATCCGGATTAAGAAAAAGTAGACATTTGGTCTATGCAAGTTGAACCACTTTCAATTTCAATCTCCAAGGTAATGCTCAAACCCATTTTTTTCATGGTCAAAACCCACTTTACAATTACCTAGTCCTTTGTTGTTGTTAGCATGCGCATTGGTCCCATATTTTGTGACCTTTTTCTACCATTCCAATGGTATGAAAAACATGTTAAAGGAATGTTCCTTAGTCTATAACCATTGGCCTTCCTAAGAGAGGTTTGCCCTTTTTTCATGGTGTCAATAACATTCTTTAGTTGTTGATATGTCAACTATATTAATCTTGCACATGTTTGTGGATGGTGGCTCTATGGGAAGTTTGGGTGGGGTGCTTCCCCTAAATGATTCTTTTTAATTCATCATTTCCATGCACCACTTGTGAGGCATTTGGAGGTTCATGACTATTTTTTCCCCTTTGGCCCAACCTTTAGCAAGTTGGGGGCATGTGCTCAAGTTGACCAAAACTAATCATTTTTTCTCATGTACAAATCTCATGATGAAAAAAGTCACTTAAACTCAAAGTAGATAATAAATGCATGATCTTCCAATTGCAAAGTAAATATATCAAATTAATAATTAAAATCTGAAAATTCTTCCCACACTAAGTTGTCATTTAAGGTGGTTGTGCAAGCGATTGGTGTGAATTACTTCACATTATGTTACAATCAAACAATATGTTACAAATGAAATCTTCCCCATTTTGGTGGTAGAGGTATTGGCTTGGCCAATTTCTCTTGGAACCAAGGGTAATAGAATAATTTAGAATACCTTTTTCTATATGGATTATCAACTAATGTTATTTTGATTAGATCCAACATTATTTTAACATATGATTGTTCCTTTTTTACTGTCAACACACTTGCACTAGGATAAAATTTTGTTTTCAATTTCGGTTTTTGCTTTCACTTCTAAAAGTTTAGATTTCAACTAACTTGTTTTTAGGCTAGATTCTACTTTTGCTTCTCTTCCTGATTCCAATTGTTCTACTTTTGATCTTAACAAATGTGCACTAAGAACTAGTAGTTTTAGAAAAGTTTACAATTCCTTTATCGACTTTAATGGTAGAGAGCTCATGAGTTGAGAGAAAAAGGAATATGAATATGACCAAATGAATTTGTTTTGGAGATCTAGAGCTTGTCATTATGTTGGCCATTTTTGGCGACAAAATGAAAAATAAAAGTTATATGTTTTTTTGGTATCAAATTGCACAAATTTTTCTTCTTTAAGATTAGTACTTGGATGCTCAGATTAAGAAAATATAATAATATATTTAATATATTGTTGTGTATTAGAGTTGAGATTAAATATACAAGGATTTCTATGGTTGTGGAGCTCATGTTGTCCCACCCCTCACCAAAAGGCCAATTGAGAGTTCGGAGTGTTCCCTACTCTCGAAATAAAAATCCCAATCCCTAAACAAAGGGTGTAACATTCTTCATTATGGTTTTTTGAAAATGAACACATCACCAAACAAAGGCAAGGGTCACTTTTTGCTTTAGTTTGTACACCCCCGCACCCATCAACACCTTGTTGGGGGAACAAATGTAGAGAACCTCTTTTTCAAAGTGTGTGAAAAAACCCCTCGTCAAATTGGGGTGTCTCGAGTGGGGTGTGTGTTCATCTCCTTTCTTACTTTTGACACACCTCATTTATGGTCAAATTGGCATTAATTATGCCATATAATTTGGCATCTTTGAACTGGAAGGGTGAGTCCTCATTAGCAAACTTTGTTAGACAAGTGGTTGACCACATAACCTCCATGCTTAAATTTTGGGGTGTAAAAGGCTATCCACTAAATTTTTTTATTGGGCATTTAAATGTAGGGATGACTCTAAGTGGCTACCCATTAGAGGTGATTTATCATTCTCGACGTAATTTCAATGACAAGTCGTAAATGCATCACTCACTTCAACACACTAGCAACATCATAGACATTTTTTTGGGGCGGCTTGGATGTTCACCCATTGATTATTGATCAATGATGATGAGTGATTCTACCTTACACAATACCCATATTGGGACACACATTCCAAAACCAAAGCATTTGAGAAACTTTGGTTTCAGGATGTGTGAAAATGTATAAGGATGTATTTGCAAAACATTCAACATTTTATCCAAATATATAACAATTGATACACAACTACTTGACATTTATGACATTGAGAAAATCACACCAAAAATGATGTAAACTTATTATTGACATCTTCACATGTATTGTGTATTCTTACAAATCATACAAACATGCGTGATCAATCAAATGTAAATAAATACAACATTGAAAATTTTCAAAAACATTCAAGAGCAAGATTATAAATTTTAAAATGTAACTTATATCTATTAAGGAACAACAACATGATGCAAATTGCCCTAATTCATGCTTATGTAGAACTTACATCTAATTAGGCATGACAACATAATGCAAGTTGCTTTTAATTCATGGTGTTTTTTTTTAAACCGCTAAAATTAAACAACCTTAAAATTTGCAAAGTTGCTAAAAGAACGTAGTCCACATGTGTTTAGCTTAGCTTGACAACATTTTATGATAATCTATGAATCTAACACTATTGATATATGTTTATGCTTTATCATCCATTGATGGATGATGAAAAAATAACTTGAGTTTTTGGACATGTCAAGGTTTTTTGAGTTGCATCCATGGACAAGTCCAAAATTTAAATTATCAATTTTGGGATGTTTTCCACTTTTTTATTGATCATGTTGGCCTTTGAGACAGGGGACATCCCCGGAAAAGAAATAAATAATAATGCCTGTGTAAAAACGACCCAGATCAAGAGTATGTGTTGGACTGTGTAGCGGCATTTGCAAGGCTCTCGCATCCTGTGTAAAAAGGGGCTGGCCAAAACCGCATTTTCCTGTGCCAAGTCAGCAAGGTTTTATATCCAAAACATCCTGTACAGTGCGCAGGTAAGGCCAAATTGATTCCATTTTTGGATTCTTTGTTGTTGCTGTTGTTTTGAGCATAGAAGATTCCCGGAAAATCTGTTGCAGAAAACGGACGCAAGAGGAGGATAAAACAGCTTGACTTTAAGAGCAAGCATCCATGGATTCGTGCGCAAACTCCTCCATCATCACTGTTATCTGTTCGCACCCATCAACCTGGAGATAGAAGAATGTGCTTTGTTAGGGTTCTCTGTTCTCCTCTCCTTTGTCAATTTTTAGAAGTTGTGTATGAGATTAATGGTGTCATGAGCTTGAGCTCCTGATGTTGTTGGTCCGTAAGTTGTTGTACATCATGCGCATGGCGGTCGGTGGATTTGAGAGTTTCCCTATAGCCATAAATTGAGATTATTATCTCGGAACTTGGAAGAATTTAGGCTTTCTTGTTCTTTTCGTTTTCTGGGGGGTTTTCTTTTGGGGGGCGGGGGCGGCGGGGCAGTGGATGTGCGACATTCATCATGTGAGCGAAAGTAAAATCGTGAATGGGGAGAGTATATTTATCATCTGCAAGTAAGCAGCTCGTAATTCATGAGCTCATGTCGAGTCTGTGCAATTATGTTGTTCATGTATCCAAGGGTTTGAAGTAAGAGTTCACCATAATACTTTCCCTAGAGGAATATTCAAGCAAAATCAAGTTATAAATGCTGGGCTGAAATAAATTACTTCATTCTGTGCAGGCCCTGCAAGATCATCATCACGATTGCTGCTATCATCTGCATCACCAATTGGTCCCGGGCAGGCTACTTCTCATGAAGCTCTGCAAGACGCCAGACTACTTTCACAAACAACTAATAACTCCAGCGCCACACCACTAGGGTGCATCGATGCGCAAACCGGGGTTCCCGTAAGTTGCCAGCAGCAGCAATTACCTACCCTAATACTCATAGTGGGTATCACTTGCATGCTGTGTCTTATACTCTTGGGACTCACCCTCCTCACTTATTCCTGGTGCAATAGGCCGGCGCGTCAAAGTAATCCAGGATCGGAGGAATCCATCACCAATTCAAATACGACGTCTGCAGCAGCTACCTGTGCCACGGCCAGTAGCTGTACCGATGAGATGGTGATCATGGTGCGCTTGGCTGGCGACGAAGAAGCAAAATTCGTAGCCCTCCCTGCGCCCCTCAAAACCTCGGCGACCACGGCGCTTGCGGATGCCGATGCTTCTTCGCAACCTCCTTTGGACGCGGAAAGCAAAGCTGCTGCTGCTGCTGCAGCAGCATCAACTGCGCATGAAGAAGAAGGTGAGGACTCATCTGTTGTAGGGTAGTGGGGTTAGGGTTTAGGGTTTAGTGCTATAAACCCTGAACCCTGCAATGAATACTGAATGTGAGTTGTAGGTAACCCTTTCATCTCTGGAATCTGGATGAAGAATGTTTTTTTCCCTGGAACGTAAAATGCAATTGCTACTGTCATTAATGCTAGTATTTGATGTTGTTGTGGGTGATTCCATCTCTGGAATCTGGACGAAGAAAGTTTTCACTGCAACTGAGAATGCAATTGCTACTGTCCATAACACTGATGCATTGATGTTGTGTGCATATGAATCCCTGTTGAAAACAATTTAGCAGCTTGGCATTTCATTGTTAATTAAAAAAGGGAGGGGGTTTAGAGTATGCATGTATGCACACTACAGGAAGAGAATGTGGGTTTCCTCACACAAAAAGTCGCAGCTCATGACATGTGTGATGGAAACTTTGTGATTTCATTCATTGCAATGTACAATGTGTGATTGTTTATCGTGTCATATATTACATTAAAGTGGCAATTACAAAGAGTTTGCCTGATGATTTTTAAGTGCTTTTTTCTTCCCCTCACTTTGATAATTAAAAACCTCCAAAATCACTTTGATTTGAATTTGAATTTCACTTTTTAGCAAAATCTCACCAATAAGAAAAGGCTAGATTGGACTTCAACACAAATGGTGATACTTAAGTGGACCCATCAGAAAGTGATGGCCAACTCATAAGCTTTACTCATAGGAGCTCTCACTTTGTATTAAACCATCATCTGAATTTTGAGGTTTTAAGTCTATTGTAAGTGGGAAGGGTACACTAGATGATCTAAGTAATTATATCTAGAAGTTCCAGAACAAATTTTGTGGCATTCCTATTTACAGTGATCTGGTTGTTTGGCTTAACTTCATTAGAAAAAATGTCCAAAAATTTGAAAACTCTACTTAAGTATTACATATTAAGCAGATAGCTAATGAGCTTCTCGTTCTCTGTTATGACCATATTTCCCGAAACTATATTGCTTGCAAATTTGGTTCAAAAGGCGCCCACAACAAACAAAGTTTTTAAAATTGTGTCAAAGTACTGCAATTTGGACTTCTTTTAAGGTGTGTTCACACTTGCTGCTATGGACTCTAGTGTTGAGTCCCCTAACACCATGCTAGCCATTTAAAACTTAAAACTAGTTATCAAAGAAAATTTTATGTTAAGCTAACATTCACTTAACATTAAACCATCACCCATTTAACATTAGGTACCACCTAGGATGCCACCTAAGTTTTCATTTAACACTGACTTAACATCAAGTGTGAATGCACTATAATATCTTATATATTAATTCACTACGTCCGTCGGTCCGTCCGTTTGTCTTTTACTTATCTCTTACTTCTTTCGATTCCTGGCCCCTTTTTCTTTGGTACCCTCTTTCTTCTTCTTTTTCACAGTTTTTCTTTCTTTCTGTACGCAGCTTCTTTTTCTCTGACGTTATTTCGCTTTCATTACCTCTCTAGCGTAATCTCATTGGCTCCGTTACTTTCGGATTTTTCTTTTACTTTACACTTTGTTACCGATTTCTTTCCACTTCAGTCAGTTTACTTTCCATGTACGGTGAGTACGGAGCTAATCGGATGGCGCCCTGGGTTTTCTTTCCGCCGCGGGAAAAAGGAAAAAAACGAGTTAAGTAAAAGATGGACGGGGTTTCGTACAAAAACGCTAATCTTCACCTAACTGCTTCAATAATAATGTGAATAGGATCAATTGAAAATGGGCCCTGGAAATCGTCAGTAGTGTGAATAGGGAAAAAATTTTGGGCCTAGAAAATGGTTTGTGATTGGTCGACGGTAGATTCCCGGCTAGTGGGACATACTTCACACACCCACTTAGCTACGTGAAAGTGTCTACAGTGAACGTGTGTGAATAGGTACAGCATTCTTGGGCCCTCGAAAACGGTTTGTGATTGGTGGAACAAAGAATTTGGGCCAGTGGACAAAATCAATGTCAGTAGAATATGAATAGGATGAATTCTGTTGGGCCCAGAAAATAATGGTTTGTGATTGGTCGAACACAGCTTTTCAGCCAGTGGAGAAAACCGCATACACACACACGCACGCACACACGTTACAAAACAATGGCCAGCAGTATGAACAGGGAATTTTTTTGGGCCCTTGCGTGATTGGTCGACTGTGGCTTTTGGGCCACTGGACAACCCAAAAAGAATGTGACCATT
>Ga0116227_10003929_pt1 | contig 32628 bp, 28 predicted proteins | sample S1TSphgellanicum_FD_89693 | JGI IMG/M metagenome (GOLD analysis project Ga0116227, IMG submission 89693) | Host-associated microbial communities from peat moss isolated from Minnesota, USA - S1T2_Fb - Sphagnum magellanicum MG | ecosystem: Host-associated > Plants > Peat moss > Unclassified... | reverse complement strand
GAAGGTGCCGGACATCGGCGATTACAAGGACATCCCTGTGATCGAGGTGCTGGTGAAGGCGGGTGATACCGTCGAGAAAGAGCAGTCGCTCGTCACGCTGGAATCCGACAAGGCGACCATGGATGTGCCGAGCTCGGCTGCCGGCGTCGTCAAGGAAGTGAAGGTCAAGGTGGGCGACAACGTGTCGGAAGGCTCGTTGATCGTCGTGCTGGAAGGCGCCGAAGGCGGTGCGGCTGCGGCTAAGCCGGCTGCTGCTGCGCAGGCTAATGGGGCTGCCGGTGCGGCGGCGCCTGCACCGGCTCCGGCTGCTGCGCCCGCGCCGGCACCCGCTCCCGCTCCTGCCGCTGGCGGTGGTGGCGTGCAGGAAGTGAAGGTGCCGGATATCGGCGACTACAAAGATATTCCCGTGATCGAGATCGCGGTGAAGGTCGGCGATCGCGTCGAGAAAGAGCAGTCGCTGGTGACGCTCGAATCCGACAAGGCGACCATGGACGTGCCGAGCACGGCCGCCGGCGTCGTCAAGGAACTGAAGGTCAAGGTCGGCGATAACGTGTCGGAAGGCACGGTGATCGTGGTGATCGAAGCGGACGGCGGCGCGGCGGCTCCGGCGCCCGCACCGGCAGCGAAGCCGGCTGCGGAAAAGCCGTCCGATGCGCCGGCCACGCCGAGTCCGGCTCCGGCTGCACCGTCCGCGCTGGCCCAGGCGCCGGTCATTCCGGCAGGCGAAGGCGGCGAGCGCAAGTCGAGCCACGCGTCGCCGTCCGTGCGCAAGTTCGCGCGCGAACTGGGCGTCGAGGTGTCGCGTGTGCAGGGTACCGGTCCGAAGGGCCGCATTACCCAGGACGACGTCACCGCGTTCGTCAAGGGCGTGATGACCGGTCAGCGTGCGGCTCCGGTGGCGGCGCCTGCAGCGGCCGGCGGTGGTGGTGGCGAGCTAAACCTGCTGCCGTGGCCGAAGGTCGATTTCACCAAATTCGGTCCGGTCGATCCGAAGCCGCTCTCGCGCATCAAGAAGATCTCGGGCGCGAACCTGCATCGCAACTGGGTCATGATTCCGCACGTCACCAACAACGACGAAGCGGATATCACCGAACTCGAAGCACTGCGCGTGCAACTGAACAAGGAACACGAGAAGGCGGGTGTGAAGTTCACCATGCTGGCTTTTGTGATCAAGGCCGTTGTCTCCGCCCTGAAGAAGTTCCCGACGTTCAATGCCAGCCTCGACGGCGATACGCTTGTTTTCAAGCAGTATTACAACGTCGGGTTTGCGGCGGATACGCCTAACGGGTTGGTTGTGCCTGTGATTCGCGATGCGGATAAGAAGGGGCTCGTCGATATCGCCAAGGAAATGGCGGATCTGTCCAAGGCGGCTCGTGAAGGCAAGTTGAAGCCGGATCAGATGCAGGGTGGGTGCTTCTCGATTTCTTCTTTGGGTGGGATTGGTGGGACGCATTTCACGCCGATCATCAATGCGCCTGAAGTCGCCATTCTTGGGCTGTCGCGTAGCGCTATGAAGCCGGTTTGGGATGGGAAGCAGTTTGTTCCGCGTCTTACCATGCCACTGTCTTTGTCGTATGACCATCGCGTCATCGATGGGGCTGAAGCGGCGCGCTTCAATGCGTATCTGGGTGCGATTCTTGCCGATTTTCGGCGTGTGATTCTTTGATTCGTTGATGCCGTATGAGCGCCAGGGGCGTGGGTTTTATGTCTGTGATCCGCGTCTCTCGCTGAACTTGTTTTCACGTCGGTCTATTAGCGTCGCCCCTGTGCGGGGCGGCACCTACTTTTCTTTGTCTTCCAAAGAAAAGTAGGCAAAAGAAAGGCGCGTCCTTGGGCGGACTGCAAAGGATGTTTCTGTCCGGCGTGCTGCCAGCTTTTAGGCCCGGTTGGAGCTGTTCTTTTTGCGCTTCCTCGTCAACGATCAATAAGAGAAGGGGACACTATGAGTCTCGTCGAAGTGAAGGTGCCGGACATCGGTGATTTCAAGGATGTCGACGTCATCGAAGTCAATATCAAGCCGGGCGACGTCATCGAGAACGAGCAAGCGCTCATGACGCTCGAGTCCGATAAGGCCTCCATCGAGGTGCCCAGCGATACCGCCGGCACCGTCAAGGAAGTTCGCGTCAAACCAGGTGATAAGGTCTCCCAAGGGACCGTCATCGCCCTCGTCGAAGCATCGGCCGACGCCGCTCCCGCTAAAGATGCGCCCAAGGCTCCCGCTAAAGAGCCCGAAAAAGCTCCCGCTCAAGCGGAAGCCAAGCCGCAAGCCGCTGCCGCGGCGCCCAAGGCTGCGACTCCCGCGCCCCAGGCCGGTAGCTTCTCCGGCAGCGCCGATATCGAATGCGAAATGCTCGTGCTCGGCTCAGGCCCCGGTGGCTACTCCGCCGCGTTCCGCTCGGCCGATCTGGGTATGAAGACCGTGCTCGTCGAACGTTATGCGACGCTCGGTGGGGTCTGTCTCAATGTGGGCTGTATTCCGTCCAAGGCGCTGTTGCATACCGCACTCGTCATCGACGAAGCCGCCGCGCTCAGCCATCACGGCATCACGTTCGGTAAGCCGCAGGTCGATCTCGACAAGCTGCGCGACTTCAAGTCCGGCGTCGTCAAGAAACTCACCGGCGGTCTCGCCGGCATGGCCAAGGCCCGTAAGGTCGAAGTCGTCACCGGCACCGGCACGTTCGTCGACCCCAATCACCTCGAAGTCGTCACGGACAGCGGCAAGAAGGTCGTCAAGTTCAAGCAGGCCATCATTGCGGCCGGCTCGCAAGCGGTCAAGCTGCCGTTCATCCCGGAAGATCCGCGTGTCGTCGATTCCACCGGCGCACTCGAACTGCGTCAGATTCCCCAGCGCATGCTGGTGATCGGTGGCGGCATCATCGGTCTTGAAATGGCCACCGTCTACTCGACCCTCGGCGCGCAAATCGACGTCGTCGAAATGCTCGACGGTCTGATGGCCGGCGCCGATCGCGATCTCGTCAAGGTCTGGGAAAAGTACAACAGCAAACGTTTCGCCAACGTCATGCTGAAGACTAAGACCACCGCCGCAGAAGCAAAGGACGACGGCATCTACGTGACGTTCGAAGGCGAAAAGGCTCCGGCCGAACCGCAACGCTACGATCTTGTGCTCGTCGCCGTGGGCCGCAGCCCGAACGGCAAGAAGATCGGCGCCGACAAGGCCGGCGTCGCCGTGACGGAGCGCGGCTTCATCGAAGTCGACAAGCAGATGCGCACCAACGTGCCGCACATCTTCGCGATCGGCGATATCGTCGGTCAGCCGATGCTCGCGCACAAGGCCGTCCACGAAGGCCACGTCGCTGCCGAAGCTGCACACGGCGAGAAGGCCTACTTCGACGCACTGCAGATTCCGTCCGTGGCCTACACCGATCCGGAAGTGGCCTGGGCCGGCAAGACGGAAGACCAGTTGAAGGCCGAAGGCGTCAAGTACGGCAAGGCAGTGTTCCCATGGGCCGCCTCGGGTCGCGCCATCGCCAATGGCCGCGATGAAGGCTTCACCAAGCTGCTGTTCGACGAAGAAACCCATCGCGTGATCGGCGGCGGTATCGTCGGTCTGAATGCCGGCGACCTCATCAGCGAAGTCTGTCTCGCCGTCGAAATGGGTGCGGACGCAACCGATATCGGCAAGACCATCCATCCGCATCCGACGCTCGGCGAATCGGTCGGCATGGCCGCCGAGCTGTACGAAGGCGTCTGTACCGACCTGCCGCCGCAGAAAAAGAAGTAAGGCAGTAGGGAACGCCCGCGCTGCTTCGACAGCGCGGGCGAACAAGTGCCGCAAGGCCGCTCTGGAAGTCAGGGCCGCCAAAACAAAACGGCGCGCCCTTTGCGGGGCGCGCCGTTTTTGTTTCAGCCGGGCAGGGCATTCGCCCCACCGGCTTCTCATACTCAGATCACGCGTTTCGCCTACTAGCCTGAATCGAAACCTCGGTCAAAACCCGAGATGACGACTTAGACAGCCTTCTTGGCCGAGCGCGAAGCTTGAGCTGCAGCTTGCGAAGCGGCCTTCGACGCGGCCGTAGCGGCTGCGTTGAAGTTGCTTTCAGCGATTTCAACGGCTTGCTTGGTTGCCTTGTGAACCGTTTCGTACGTGGTGTTGGCGGCGGTGATGGCCGACTTGATCACGGCGACAGCGGTTTCCGAACCAGCCGGTGCATTCTTGGCGACGTTCTCGACCAGCGACTGCACCTTGCGGTTTTGCTCTTCATACTGAGCTTCCGCCACACGGGCGAATTCAGCTTGCGTAGCGGACACGATTTCATACACGTGACGGCCATACGACAGCGCCTTTTCCGAGATCGGCTGCGTGAGGCCAGCCTGCAGCGCGAAAAATTCCTGTGCGTCCTTCACGGACAGCGCGCGTTGTGCGTTTTCCTGGCTTTCCGCAAGGGTCGACTTCACGACTTGCAGGTTCAGCTCAACCAGCTTTTCGACGCCTTCGAATGCCTTGGTCGTCAGACCAAACAGCGTTTCGAGGTTGGCTTTCTGTGCTGCGGCGATTTGCTCAGGGGTCAGCAGGGACATATTTACGCTCCTGGATAACGATCCGTCTGGCGCGGACCGTGTTGGGTTAATGGCTAAACGTTGAATCTCACACCAGGCCACGATGTATTGTGCATCGCAGCAATGACACCTATTTTAGGATGATGGCGATGAATGTCAAGGCCTTTTTGTGCGCCGCACCATATCGATAAATTCTCGATAAAACAAGACGTTATGAAATGCTTATGACATAGCCATGAAGCATGTCGGATTGACCGCTGCACAGTGCTGGTGCGTGCTGGAGCGGTAGTTTTTGCTGCGCGAACGAAGGAATGGACGCCGCTTTGACGGTCTGCCGAGGGAGGAGGGCAGGAGGGAAATCCGACAGTCAGATGCGCTTAAGCGACAGTCGATGTAAACCGAAATCTGTCACGGAACGTTAATCTCGCATATCGGTCGAATGCGCGATGGTTCGATCCGCAGCAGATGCTTAACTGTCTGCCGGTCGGCACATTGGCCGGAGCCCTCGAGGAACGTCCGCTGGGCAACGGTGAGCGGCGTTTTGCGTCCCTCGGAACGACCGTATTTCCCCTGATCAAGGTTGTCTTTAATTTGCCGTTATGCTGATAGGATCGCCAAAATCCGGCGCATAACAGCCCCAACGAACGTCTGCGAAGCCGATCGTTTTTTTCGATTGGTTCGCGAAACCTATAGGCTCCTTGCAATCGGATCTTACAAGCCGGTTTAAGGAGCGCTGATAAGTGCTTAATATTGCTAATTTTTCGTGGTTTTACTACACTTGCGTAAAATCCTCGCCGCCCCTGACAGAACACCAATGAAAACCGACATGTTTTCGTCGCTCAAAGTGATCCACGGCGTGGCCCTCAGCACCGCTGTGTCGGTGGCCGCCTCGGTGGTCATCGCAGCCGCGTTTGCCGCGCCTGTCGACGCTTTTGCGGCCACGGCGACGGCCGCTGCCGCCCCCGCCAAAACCAGTAAGAAGACCCTCAAAACCGCGAAATCGGCCAAAAAGCCGGGCGCTACCGTTGCTGCGAAGAAGTCGTCCAAGGTCGCCAAGACCGCGGCCGCGACTGACGACGCGCCGCGCGTGGAGACCCGCCGGCGCCGGGTGTCGTATACGTTGAACGGTCGCCGCCACACGGTGGTGCGCCAGGTCGCATACGAACCGCGTCAGCCGACGGTCGGCCAGGCGTTCGGCCTGCACGACACGCCGGACGCGCTCGCCTTGCGCTCGAGCGTGGCCTACGTGATCGACCAGAACACCGGCGAGTCGCTGTTCGACAAGAACTCGCGCGCCGTGGTGCCGATTGCTTCCATCTCCAAGCTGATGACGGCGATGGTGGTGCTGGACTCGAAGGCGCCGCTGACGGAGCAGATCGAAGTCACGGACGAAGACCGCGACTACATCAAGAACACCGGTTCGCGCCTGTCTGTCGGCTCGGTGCTCTCGCGTGAAGACATGCTGCATATCGCGCTGATGGCATCGGAAAACCGTGCCGCCGCCGCGCTGTCGCGTTATTTCCCGGGCGGCCGTCCGGCGTTCATCGCAGCGATGAACGCCAAGGCGAGACAGCTCGGCATGACCGACACGCACTTCGAAAGCCCGTCGGGTCTGACGAGCGAGAACGTATCGACCGCGCGCGATCTGGTGAAGATGGTCAACGCCGCTTACCAGTACCCGATGATCCGTCAGTTCTCGACCGATCATAGCTACGAGGTGTACACCGGCAAGCGTTCGATCGCGTACAACAGCACGAACGCGCTGGTGCGTAACCCGACGTGGGACATCGGTCTGCAGAAGACCGGCTTCATCAACGAAGCGGGTGAGTGCCTCGTGATGCAGGCGACCATTCACGGCCGTCCGATGATCGTGGTGCTGCTCGACTCGTCGGGCAAGTACTCGCGCTTCGCGGATGCGACGCGTCTGCGCACCTGGCTCGACAACGGTGGCGATACGCACATCACCAGCGCCGACGCCGGCGGTCCGGGCACCTGAGCACGGTACAACGCATTGCAGGACCTGCCTTCAGGTTCTGTCGGCGGCACCAACGAAAAGCCCCGCGGTTGCGGGGCTTTTTGCATCTGAAGGCCGGTCCGGCTTGCGCGCTTCGCAGCAGCCCGCGACGCACGGCTCGCGGCTCAATCAGGCATGTTGATGATGCGCGCTGGCGGGCGGCGTTTCGGGCTGATAGCCGAGCGAGGCGGAGATCACCAGCGCCGTCTTGCTGAGTTGCCCTAGCCACGAATCCTGCAGACGGTCGGCCGGCGCCGACAACGACAGACCCGCGACCAGCTTGCCGGTATCGTCGTAGATGCCGGCAGCGATGCAGCGCACGCCGAGTTCCAGTTCTTCGTTATCGCGCGCACAGGACTGCTGGCGCACGATCGACAGTTCGCGCTCGAGCTTGGCGAGATCCGTGATGCTGTTCTGGGTATGTCCCGACAGGCCCGTGCGGGTCGCATAGGCGCGCACGCGGGTGGATTCATCGGCGGCGAGGAAGAGTTTGCCCACCGAGGTCAGATGCAAGGGCGCCCGTCCGCCGATGGCCCGCACCACCTGCATGCCGGAGCGCTCCGAGTAAGCCCGTTCGATATAGACGATCTCGTCGCCCTGGCGCACCGACAGATTCACGGTCTGGCCGGTCGAGCGGTGCAGCTCGCGCATCGGCGTCAAGGCGGCGTCGCGTACCGACAGGCGTGCCTTGACCAGATTGCCGAGCTCGAGCAGGCGCATGCCGAGACGATAGGTGCCCGGATCCGAACGGTCGACGAGGCGACAGGTCACCATGTCGTTCAGGATGCGGTGCGCGGTGGAGGGGTGCAGCTCAGTGCCTAGCGCGAGTTCCTTCAGGCTGACCGGGTCGGTATGCGCGGCCAGGGCGTCGAGCAGCCGCATCATGCGCTCGATCACCTGGATCGAAGTCTTGGGATCCGGGTTCGTATCGCTCATGGGGGAGAAATCGGTTGACGCGTCAAACAGCGGAGAATTGATTGTATATCGTATTGTGAAAAAAGCGAACGTCGTTCGAGGCGGCATTCGAATTCGCCGCCGCGCCCGGCGTCGGGCGTGCCGTGTGGCTTCGGCGTTGGTATTGTTCGCCAAACAGCGGATAATCAGGGACGTTTTCCCGGAGGAGCGCCCATGCGAGTCGGATTGTTCGTCACCTGCCTGATTGACCTGATGCGTCCCGAAATAGGCTTCTCGGTTATCAAGCTGATCGAGCGGGCCGGTTTCGAGGTCATCGTGCCGCCGGCGCAAACCTGCTGCGGGCAGCCGGCGTACAACTCCGGCGAACGCGGCCTGGCGCGCGATCTGGCCGAGAAGACCCTGCGCGAATTCGAGCAGTTCGATTACATCGTCGTGCCGTCGGGGTCGTGCGGCGGCATGATCCGCGTGCACTACGGCGATCTGTTCGGCGACGATCCGGACATGATGAGCCGCTTCGGCCGGCTGCGTCCCAAGGTGTTCGAGCTGACCGATTTTCTCGTGAACGTCGCCAGGGTGGAACTGGCGCCGGGCGAGTTCAGCGGCCCTGTCACGTATCACGATTCCTGTTCGGGACTGCGTGAGCTGGGTGTCAAAACGCAGCCGCGTGCGCTGCTCGCGCAAGCCGGCGTGGCGCTCACCGAAATGAAGGATTGCGAACACTGCTGCGGTTTCGGCGGCACCTTCGCGGTGAAGTACGGCGATATCTCGACGGCCATCGTGGACGAGAAATGCGCCAACATCGGCGCGAGCGGCGCGGGCGCGGTGGTGCTCGGCGACCTCGGCTGCATGCTCAATATAGAAGGCCGCCTGCGGCGCACGGGCGATACCGCGACGCGCGTGCTGCACATCGCCCAGGTGCTGGCCGGCGACGTATAAGGCGTCATTGCCAGGCAGTACGGAAGGTATCGGGCAGCAGGGCCGCGCCGCCGCACGCAGCGCCCTCACTCATTGAACCGGGAAGCGAATCCCAAAGGCCGCCATGCAAGTTCAAACGATGCAGTTCAAGGCCCGCGCGGGCCAGAAGCTCGCCGATCAGCGCCTGCAGCAGAACCTCACCAAGCTGTCGACCAAGTTCGTCTCGGCGCGGGCGGCCGCGATCACCGCGATCGATTTCGCCGCGACCCGCGCCGCGCTCAAGGAGCGCCGCAATCGCGCGCTCGAGAACCTCGATGTCTGGCTGGAAACCTTCGAGCGCGAGGCGACCCGGCGCGGCGTCACGGTCCTGTATGCGGAGACGACGCAGGAAGCGGCCAGGCTCGTCGCGGATATCGCGCGCCGGCACGACGTGAAAAAGGTGATCAAGACCAAATCGATGGTCACCGAGGAAATGCGCCTGAACGAAGTGCTCGGCCAGATGGGCGTGCAGTCGATCGAGACCGATCTCGGCGAGTACATCCTGCAGATCAACGACAACGAGCCGCCGAGCCACATCATCGCGCCGGTGGTCCACAAGGATAAGGACGAGATCGCCGACCTGTTCGCGAGGACCCACCAGCGGCCGCGCCTGACCGAGATCACGGACATGACGCGCGAGGCCCGCGAAATCCTGCGCCCGCACTTCATGACCGCGGACATGGGCGTGACGGGCGGCAATTTTCTGGTGGCGCAGACCGGCTCGGTGGCGCTCGTGACCAACGAGGGCAACGAAGGCATGTGCACGGTGATGCCGCGCGTGCATGTGGCGGTCACCGGTATCGAGAAAATCCTGCCGACGCTCGAAGATCTCGCCACCGCGATGCGGCTGCTGCCGCGCTCGGCGACCGGCCAGGCGACTTCGAACTACTTTTCGGTGCTGACCGGCCCGCGTGGGCCGGGCGATCAGGACGGCCCGGAGCATATGTATGTGGTACTCGTCGATGGCGGGCGCACCGGGCTGATCGGCGGGGACTTTCAGGAGATGCTGCGCTGTATCCGGTGCGGCGCCTGCATGAATCACTGTCCGGTGTATCAGAAGGTCGGCGGTCACGCTTACGGCTGGGTGTATCCCGGTCCCATGGGGTCGGTGCTGACGCCGAGCTACGTGGGGCTCGACAAGGCGCTCGATCTGCCGCAGGCCGCCACGCTGTGCGGCGAATGCAACAGCGTCTGTCCGGTCGGCATTCCGCTCTCCGACCTGCTGCGCAAGCTGCGCGAAAAGCAGGTGGAGCGGCATCTGCGGCCTTGGCGCGAGCGCGCGGGGCTGGCGATGTGGGGCTTTCTCGCGCTGCATCCGGACGCCTACGCGCTGTTCACCAGGCTGGCGGTGCGGGTGCTCGAGCGAATGGGCGGCCGTCGGCGCGCGATTGCGCGTCTGCCGCTCGCGGCGGGCTGGACCAACACCCGGGATCTGCCGGCGCCGGTCGGGCGCACGTTCCGGGAGCTGTACGCGGCGCAGCGCAGTCATCTTGGATAAGGCGAGCCTTCCCGGCGCCGCCCACACGGTCGATTGTTCTTCCCAGCGCAACGCTGTATGTCGCTATAGCTGATTTATCCCGATTGATTTCTTCTATACCATTTCGACTGGGCATCGTGGGTCACAAGCTCCGAGTGCCTCAATCGGAAGAGAAGAACATCATGAAAAAGACAATATCGATGTACTGGCCGTTGGCCATGTTTGTGCCGCTCGCAGCGGCCGCCTGCCTGTACGTAAGTGGCGAGACCGCTTCGCGGATCGCGCAGCCCCCGCTCGGCGCCGATCAGCTCACGGCGGAATTGGCACGCACCGTGTCCTACGGCCTCGTGGGCAACGATACCGGCTCGCCGGTCAAACCCATCCGTGCGGTCGTTTCGCTGCAGGCGTCCGACGCGTCCTGATTGCCTGCGTTGCGCGGGCGCCAAGCTAGCCAACGCAAGCAAACAGGCCGGCGCGCCCGGCCCGGCAACGTCCCGCGGCGCAGCGCCCAGCGCCGGACACGCGCCCGGCGCGATTTCCCCCGTGTTTGTATAATCGCGGCACCGTTCGCTAACCTGATCCGGATGCATCGCATCCAGCGCCCTGATGAAAACCATCGCCATCTGCTTTGTCTGTCTCGGGAACATCTGCCGTTCCCCGACCGCGGAAGGGGTGATGCGGCATCAGATCGGCGAGGCGAAGCTGGCGGAGCGCATCAGCATCGATTCGGCCGGCACCGGCAACTGGCACATCGGCGCGGCGCCGGACGAGCGCGCGCAGCACGCGGCGGCCCAGCGCGGCTACGATCTGTCGGGGCTGCGCGGCCGCCAGATTGGCGCGCCGGACTTCGAGCGCTTCGATCTGCTGATCGCAATGGACGACGCCAATGTCGCCGCCTTGCAGCGGATCTGCCCGCCGGCGCAGCGCGACAAGATTCGTCTGCTGATGGAATTCGTGCCGTCAACCGACGGCCGCTGGGCGGGCGAACGGGAAGTGGCCGATCCGTATTTCGGCGGCGCGGCAGGCTTCGAACAGGTGCTTGACCAGTGCGAGGCCGCTTGCCGGGGACTGATCGCCGCGCTGCACCCGCAGTTGGCCTGAATGCGCGGCGAACTTAGCGGCGCACTGAGCAACAAACGGCATATGCCCCAAGGGCTTCCGCACGCGTCGTTTCATGCCGCGTCTATTAAGCAAATGACCCAAATCCCGATAGGGATACTTGACTAATTTGCTCATGTATTTATACTTGACCAAACTTGTCGAGAATTGCGATCCCCAACATCATGAGACTCACCACAAAAGGCCGTTTCGCCGTCACGGCGATGATTGACCTGGCACTGCGCCAGGAGCAGGGCCCGGTGACGCTTGCGGGTATCAGCCAGCGCCAGCACATTTCCCTGTCCTACCTCGAGCAGCTGTTTGGCAAGCTGCGTCGCCATGAGATCGTCGAGTCCGTGCGCGGGCCCGGTGGTGGCTACAATCTGGCTCGCCGCGCGGAAGACGTGACCGTCGCGGACATCATCATTGCCGTCGACGAGCCGCTCGATGCCACCCAATGCGGCGGCAAGGGCACCTGCGAAGGCACCAAGCAGCACGACGGCCATTGCATGACGCACGAACTGTGGTCCACGCTGAACCAGAAAATGGTCGAGTACCTGGATTCGGTCTCCCTGAAAGATCTGGTCGATCAGCAACGCTCGCGCGAAGGCGCGCCGGCCGTGCTGCGCGACCGCCGCAGCGAGGCGCCGGCGGTCGAACCCGCCCGCGTCGCGCCGCGCGGACCGAATTCCGTTTTCAACATGGCCGGGTCATAGAGCGCCGCGAAGCCAGCGAACTCAGAACCCAAAAGCCAGAGCAATGATGTCCCCGGAGCGATTCATGAATAACGACATTCCCCACCTGCCCATTTACATGGACTACAGCGCCACGACCCCGGTCGACCCGCGCGTGGTGGACAAGATGATTCCGTACCTGCGCGAGCAGTTCGGCAACCCGGCATCGCGCAGCCACTCGTATGGCTGGGATGCGGAACGTGCGGTCGAAGAAGCGCGCGAAAACGTCGCTGCGCTGGTGAATGCCGATCCGCGCGAAATCATCTGGACCTCGGGCGCCACGGAGTCGGACAACCTGGCCATCAAGGGCGCCGCGCACTTCTACAAGAGCAAGGGCAAGCACATCATCACGGTGAAGACCGAGCACAAGGCCGTGCTCGACACCTGCCGCGAGCTCGAGCGCGAAGGCTTCGAAGTCACGTATCTGGATGTCAAGGACGACGGCCTGATCGATCTCGAGGTGTTCAAGGCCGCGCTGCGTCCGGACACGACTCTGGTTTCGGTGATGTCGGTGAACAACGAGATCGGGGTGATCCAGGACATCGAGGCAATCGGTGAGATCACCCGTGAAAAAGGCATCATTTTCCACGTCGACGCCGCTCAGGCCACCGGCAAGATCGCGATCGACCTGCAAAAGCTGAAGGTCGACCTGATGTCGTTCTCGGCCCACAAGACGTATGGTCCGAAGGGCATCGGCGCGCTGTACGTGCGCCGCAAGCCGCGTATCCGTATCGAAGCGCAGATGCACGGCGGCGGTCACGAGCGCGGCATGCGTTCGGGCACGCTGGCTACGCACCAGATCGTCGGCATGGGCGAAGCGTTCCGTATCGCCCGTGAAGAAATGGCCACGGAAAACGAGCGCATTCGCATGCTGCGCGACCGTCTGCTGCGCGGCCTGCAGGACATGGAAGAAACCTACGTGAACGGCGACATGGAAAAGCGTGTGCCGCACAATCTGAACATCAGCTTCAATTTCGTCGAAGGCGAATCGCTGATCATGGCCGTGAAGGATGTGGCCGTGTCGTCGGGTTCGGCATGCACCTCGGCGTCGCTGGAACCGTCGTACGTGCTGCGCGCGCTTGGCCGCAACGACGAACTGGCGCATAGCTCGATCCGCTTCACGGTGGGTCGCTTTACGACGGAGCAGGACGTCGATTACGTCATCAACCTGCTGAAGACCAAGATTTCGAAGCTGCGCGATCTGTCGCCGCTGTGGGAAATGTATAAGGACGGGATCGATATTTCGACGATCCAGTGGGCTGCGCACTAAGTTGCCGCATGGCTGTACCCGCTGGGCGAAACATCGCACCGAATGCAGGTTGAAACGAATCAAGGAGTGTAATCATGGCTTATAGCGACAAGGTTCTGGACCACTACGAAAATCCGCGCAACGTGGGTTCCTTCGCCAAGGACGACGATGCAGTGGGTACCGGCATGGTCGGCGCGCCGGCTTGCGGCGACGTGATGAAGCTGCAGATCCGCGTAGGTGCGGACGGCATCATCGAAGACGCGAAGTTCAAGACGTACGGCTGCGGCTCGGCGATCGCCTCGAGCTCGCTCGTCACCGAATGGGTGAAGGGCAAGACGCTCGATCAGGCCATGTCGATCAAGAACACGCAGATCGCCGAAGAACTCGCGCTGCCGCCGGTCAAGATCCACTGCTCGATCCTCGCGGAAGACGCGATCAAGGCCGCGGTTGCCGATTACAAGCAGCGTCACGGCGAAACCGCAGAAGCGGGCGAAAAGCAGCAGGCTGCTTAAGGCCGCAACGAGAAACGCTATGGCAATTACGTTGACCGAAAAGGCAGCACAGCACGTCCAGAAGTATCTGGTCCGACGCGGCAAAGGTGTCGGGCTGCGGCTCGGCGTGCGCACGACCGGATGCTCGGGTTTGGCCTACAAGCTCGAATACGTGGATGAACTCGCGCCGGAAGATCAGGTATTCGACTGCAATGGCGTGAAGATCATTGTCGACCCGAAGAGCCTCGCCTATATCGACGGCACGGAACTCGACTTCGCACGCGAAGGGCTGAACGAAGGCTTCAAGTTCAACAACCCGAACGTGAAGGACGAGTGCGGCTGCGGCGAATCGTTCCGCGTCTGAGCGGAACGAGTCCGCGTGAAGCGGAAAAAAGGCGGCGCGTGCCGCCTTTTTAATTTGTTGCCCCCTTGTTTTGCACGCCTCGTGCGCGCTTTGAACGGACCACATCTGATTCGATGGCCTCGCTGAACGATAGCCACTTCGCCCTGTTCGATCTGCCGGAGCAATACACGCTCGACGCCAACGCGCTCGACCATGCGTATCGCACGGTGCAGTCGCAGGTGCATCCCGACCGCTTCGCCGCAGCCGGCGAAGCGCAAAAACGGATCGCGATGCAATGGGCGACGCGCACCAACGAGGCGTACCAGACCCTGCGCGATCCGCTAAAGCGCGCCACGTATCTGCTGTCGCTGCGCGGCATCGATGTCGGCGCCGAGAACAACACGGCCATGGAGCCGGCGTTCCTGATGCAGCAGATGGAGTGGCGCGAAGGCATTGAAGACGCCGCGGCGGCGAAGAACGTCGACGCGCTCGATGCCTTGCTCGCCGAACTGCGCGACGAGGAGCGGGTGCGTTTCACGAAACTCGGCGCCTTGCTCGATAGCGGGGCGAATCAGGGCGCAGGCGAGGCAGTGCGGCAGTTGATGTTTATCGAGCGGGTCGCGGCGGAAATCGGCACGCAGATCGAACGGCTCGACACCTGACGCGCGATCGTCGCGCGCACGGCCCGAGCAACCCAGCAACGCGAACCATTCAGGACGGGGCACAACGCTCCGCGAAGAAGATCTCAGATGGCTTTACTGCAAATCTCCGAACCCGGCATGGCGCCTGCGCCGCATCAGCGGCGTCTCGCGGTCGGTATCGATCTCGGCACGACCAACTCCCTCGTCGCAGCGGTGCGCAGCGGCATGCCCGAAGTGTTGCCCGACGCGGACGGCCATGTGCTGCTGCCGTCGGTGGTCCGCTATCTGGAGAAGGGCGGCCGCCGCATTGGCCGCACCGCCAAGGCGGAAGCGGCGAGCGATCCGCGTAACACGATCGTCTCGGTCAAGCGTTTCATGGGGCGCGGCAAGGCGGAAGTGGAAGGGGCCGAAAACGCGCCCTACGATTTCGTCGACGCACCGGGCATGGTGCAGATCCGTACCGTCGACGGCGTGAAGAGCCCCGTCGAAGTCTCGGCGGAAATTCTGGCGACGCTGCGTCAACTCGCGGAAGACTCGCTCGGCGACGACCTGGTGGGCGCCGTGATCACCGTGCCGGCCTATTTCGACGAAGCGCAGCGCCAGGCCACCAAGGACGCTGCGCGGCTGGCCGGCCTGAACGTCCTGCGCCTGCTCAACGAGCCGACCGCGGCGGCCATCGCCTACGGCCTCGACAACGGTTCCGAAGGCCTCTACGCCGTCTATGACCTCGGCGGCGGCACCTTCGACCTGTCGATCCTCAAGCTCACCAAGGGCGTCTTCGAAGTCCTCGCGGCCGGCGGCGATTCCGCCCTCGGCGGCGACGACTTCGATCACGCGTTGTACCGTCACGTGCTCGAGCAGGCCGGCATCGCGCCGCAGACGCTCGCCGCCGAAGACGTGCGGATGCTGCTGGACAACGTACGCGTGGCCAAGGAGGCGTTGTCGGACGCGCCCCTGGCAAGCTTGCGGGCGATGCTCTCGAACGGCACCCAGCTCGATCTGACGATCGACGAGGCCGCTTTCGAGGCCGTCACGCAGGCGCTGGTGCAGCGCACGCTTGGGCCGACCAGGAAAGCGCTGCGCGACGCCAAGGTCACGACCAAAGAAATCAAGGGTGTGGTGCTGGTGGGCGGCGCGACCCGCATGCCGGTGATCCGCCGCGCGGTGGAGGCGTTCTTCGGCCAGCCGCCTTTGACCAATCTGAACCCCGACCAGGTGGTCGCGCTCGGCGCGGCGATCCAGGCGGATCTGCTGGCCGGCAACCGCGGCGCCGACGGCGACGACTGGCTGCTGCTCGACGTCATCCCGCTGTCGCTTGGCGTTGAGACGATGGGTGGCCTGACCGAGAAGATCATCCCGCGCAATTCGACGATTCCGGTCGCGCGTGCGCAGGATTTCACCACCTTCAAGGACGGCCAGACCGCGATGGCGATTCACGTCGTGCAGGGCGAACGTGAGCTGGTGTCGGACTGCCGCTCGCTCGCGCGTTTCGAGCTGCGCGGCATTCCGCCGATGGCAGCCGGCGCGGCCCGCATTCGTGTGACCTACCAGGTCGATGCGGACGGCCTGCTGTCCGTGTTCGCGCGCGAGCAGCATTCGGGCGTGGAGGCGTCGGTGGTCGTGAAGCCGTCGTACGGTCTCGCCGACGACGACATCGCGAAGATGCTCGAAGACAGCTTCAACACCGCCGAAGTCGACATGCGCGCCCGCGCGTTGCGCGAGGCGCAGGTGGAAGCGCAGCGCCTGATCGAAGCGACGGACGCGGCGCTGGCAGCGGATGCCGAATTGCTCGACGAGGCTGAACGGGCCGAACTCGACGCTCTGCTCACCGCCTTGCGCAACGTGGCGCAAAGCGACGACGTCGACGCGATCGAAGCGGCGACGAAGACGGTGGCCGAAGGCACCGACGAGTTCGCTGCCCGCCGCATGAACAAGGGCATTCGCCGCGCGCTGGCGGGCCGCAAGCTCGACGACATCTGAGCGAACGTTAGCGGGTGCCAGTCGGAGCCGGTGGCCCCGCGCACGATGCGGCGAGCGGTCTCCGCCAGCCCCGCTTGCCTCTCGACGAATCACGTGACGCGTGTCAAAAAAGCACGCGTCACCAGTAAAATGGTGCGGAGCCAGTTCGCCGGCGTCCGTGCCCCAGACCAAACGGAAATCGTATGCCTCAAATCGTTGTGCTGCCCCACGTCGAACTGTGCCCGGAAGGCGCGGTGATCGATGCTGTACCGGGCAAGAGCATCTGCGACAATCTGCTGGAACACGGCATTGAAATCGAGCACGCTTGCGAGAAATCGTGTGCGTGCACGACCTGTCACGTCGTCGTGCGTGAGGGCTTCAATGCGCTCACGCCGTCGGAAGAGGACGAAGACGATCTGCTCGACAAGGCGTGGGGTCTCGAACCCGAGTCGCGTCTGTCGTGCCAGGCCATGGTGCCGGCCGACCAGGATCTCGTTGTTGAAATCCCGCGTTACTCGATCAACCACGCGAAGGAAAATCACTAACAGGAGCGCGCAGCCATGAAGTGGACCGACACGCAAGACATCGCGATGGCCCTCACCGACAAGCACCCGGAAGTGGACCCGCAGCAGATACGGTTCACCGACCTGCACCGCTGGGTGACGGAACTCGAAGGCTTCGACGACGATCCGAACCGTTCGAACGAGAAGATCCTCGAAGCGATCCAGGCGGCATGGATCGAGGACGCGGATTATTGAGCGGAGTTGAGCCGGCTGCGGCTTGTCCGGCTTGAACAAACAAAAAGGCGATTCCATTGGAATCGCCTTTTTGCGTTTGCGGCGAGGAGCAGCAGGAACGAGGGCCGCCTGTTGCCGGCGGTCCATGTGTCCCCGGCTGGCTGTAGCGGCGCGTGGCCGGCCAGTCCGTTAGCGCGGCTCCTCGTCGCCTATTAACCCGCGGCGAGCGTACCGTTCTCGAGATGCACGCGCTCGCCTTGCTGGAACGGCGGCGCTTCGTGGTATGTGAAGTAGCGGTTCTTGCCGCTTTCCATGCGTACGTGGACCGAGTAGGCGGTCGTGCTGCGGATATGTTTTTCCACCGAGTTGCCGGCGAAGCCGCCGCCGACTGCGCCCAGCACCGTCATCGCGCCACGGCCTACGCCGCCGCCGAACTGGTTGCCCACCAGACCGCCGACCACGGCGCCGCCTACCGCGCCGATACCGGTGCCGTGACCTTCCTGACGCACTTCCGAGATCGCGACGACCGTGCCGCAGCTAGCGCAATAGGCCGGCTGCGGTGCCGGTTGTTGCGCGTATTGGCCCGGTGCCGGTTGCGGCGCTGGTTGTGCCTGCTGTTGCGCAGCGTACTGCTGTTGGTTCGGCGCAGGTACTGGCGCCGGGGCCGGCGCGGCCTGGGCGTCGGTCTGTGCCGGCTGTTGCGGCTGCGGTGGTTGAGCCTGTTGCTGCTGCGCGTAGGTCGCCGGATTGGCCGGCTGCGACGAATCGACCACCGGTTGCGAAGCGGCCTGCGCGGAGACCTGGGCCGCCTGGGTCTGATCGTTTTGCGCGCCGCTGCTCGACGCCTTCGGGAACAGGCCCGTTACGGCCGCCGTGGCAGCGAGGCTGGCGATGATGACTGCGCCGGCCGCGGTCGCGACAAGCGGATGGATACGACGTGTTTGCGTGGTGTTTGGGTTGTTCATGTTGGACCTCCGTCTCAAGCAGAGTCGACTTTTATTGAGACACAGTGTCCGACAGTTCGTCTGGGCCAAGGTTTCAAGTTGTAACCAAATCTGCGTCCGGCGTGCGGCTGTGTGGGGCGCAGACAGCCGCAGAGCGGGGGCAAAGCTTGATTCCTCAGGAGAAGGCGGGGAGGGGGCGGCGCCGCGAGTCGGAACGCATCACGCAGCTTTTACCGATAGTTACAAACCATCAAGGTCGCCGGGACCATCAGGCCGTAGCGCGGCCCTCGAAATGCAGAACGCCCGGCAGGATGTGCCGGGCGTTGGGTCTTACTCGTCGAGCCGTTGTGTACCAGTACCACTGCGGCCACTACGATCGATCAGCGCGCTCAGTCTTCGCGGCGCAGATGCGGGAACAGGATCACGTCGCGGATGCTCGGGCTGTCGGTCAGCAGCATGATCAGACGGTCGATACCGATGCCGCAACCGCCGGCCGGCGGCATGCCGTACTCCAGCGCGCGGATGTAGTCGGAATCGTAGAACATGGCTTCTTCGTCGCCGGCGTCCTTCTGGTCCACCTGCTTCTTGAAACGCGCGGCCTGGTCTTCCGGATCGTTCAGCTCCGAGAAACCGTTGGCGATTTCGCGGCCGGTGATGAACAGCTCGAAACGCTCGGTGATGCCCGCCATGGTGTCCGACGCGCGCGCCAACGGCGATACTTCGACCGGGTAGTCGATGATGTAGGTGGGCTCCCACAGCTGCGATTCGGCCGTCTCTTCGAAGAGCGCCAGTTGCAGCGCGCCGACGCCGGCGTTCAGGAACTGCGGCTGCGAGGCATCGACGCCGAACTTCTTCAGTTCAGGGCGCAGGAATGCGGCGTCGGCCAGTTGCGCGTCGGTGTAGTGCGGGGCGTACTTCTGGATGGCCTGGGTGATCGTCAGGCGATGGAACGGCTTCGCCAGATCCAGCTCGCGGCCCTGATAGCTGATCGTCGCCGTGCCGAGCGCGTCGATGGCGGCCTGACGGATCAGTTGTTCGGTGAAGTCCATCAGCCACTGGTAATCGGTGTACGCGGCGTAGAACTCGATCATCGTGAATTCCGGATTGTGGCGCACCGAGACACCCTCGTTACGGAAATTCCGGTTGATCTCGAACACGCGCTCGAAGCCGCCTACCACCAGACGCTTGAGGTACAGCTCCGGTGCGATGCGCAGGAACATCTGCATGTCGAGCGCGTTGTGATGCGTGACGAAGGGCTTGGCCGCCGCGCCGCCCGGGATCGGGTGCAGCATCGGCGTTTCGACTTCCATGAAGTCGGCTTCGGCCATGAACTTGCGGATCGACGACATCGCCCTGGTTCGCGCCACGAAAGTCTTGCGCGTTTCCGGCGTGACGATGAGGTCGACATAACGCTGACGGTACTTCATTTCCTGGTCGGCGAGGCCGTGGAACTTGTCCGGCAGCGGACGCAGCGACTTCGACAGCAGGCGCAATTCGGTACAACGCACCGACAGCTCGCCCTTGTTGGTACGGAACAGCACGCCGCGCGCGGCGACGATGTCGCCCATGTCCCACTTCTTGAACGCGTCGTAGGTTTCCTGGCCGACGTCGGCCGGTGTGATGAAGAACTGGATCTGACCCGAACCGTCGCGCACGGTGGCGAAACTTGCCTTGCCCATCACGCGCTTCAACATCATGCGGCCGGCCACGGCGACTTCGAGCGGATTCGCTTCGAGTGCTTCCTTGTCGGTCTCGGCGTATTGCACCTGCAGATCGTCGGCGTGATGCGTGGGGCGGAAATCGTTCGGGTAAGCGACGCCGTGTTCACGCAGCTCGCGCAGCTTTTCGCGGCGCTCGGCGATGATCTTGTTTTCGTCCCCCTCGGGCGCGGCGTTCGTCTGGATCGGTTCGGTCATGATGGGTCGGTATTCGAGTAGCCTGCGTGTGGGTGGGCCGCACGAGGTTGCCTGCCGGCCGTAAATCGGACTGCAACAGGCGGTCAAAAGATGCGGCGCGGCAAAGTTCGCCGCGCCGGATGCGCTAGGTTGCGTCGCCTTTAGATGCCCTGTTTCAGGCTGGCGCTGATGAACGGGTCGAGGTCGCCATCGAGCACGCTCTTGGTATTGCTGATTTCGACGTTGGTACGCAGATCCTTGATGCGGCTGTTGTCCAGCACGTACGAACGGATCTGGTGACCCCAGCCCACATCGGTCTTGCCGGCTTCGAGCTTGTCCTGCTCGGCCTGACGTTTGCGGATTTCCGCTTCGTACAGGCGCGATTTCAGCATGGCCATGGCTTCGGCGCGGTTGCGGTGCTGCGAACGGTCGTTCTGGCACTGCACGACGATGCCCGACGGCATGTGCGTAATCCGCACCGCGGAGTCGGTCTTGTTGATGTGCTGACCGCCCGCGCCGGACGCGCGGTACGTGTCGATGCGCAGATCGGCCGGGTTGATGTCCACTTCGATCGAGTCGTCGATTTCCGGGTACACGAACACCGACGAGAACGACGTATGGCGACCGCCCGACGAGTCGAACGGCGACTTGCGCACGAGGCGGTGCACGCCGGTCTCGGTACGCAGGAAGCCGTAGGCGTATTCGCCTTCGATCTTGATGGTGGCGTTCTTGATGCCGGCGACGTCGCCGTCGGTCTGTTCCAGCACTTCGGTCTTGAAGCCCTTGCGCTCGCAGTAGCGCAGGTACTGGCGCAGCAGCATCGAGGCCCAGTCGCACGCTTCGGTGCCGCCGGCGCCTGCCTGGATGTCGAGGAACGCGTTGTTCGGGTCCGCGGCGTTCGAGAACATGCGGCGGAATTCCATATCGCCCACGCGCGACTCCAGGCCGGCTGCGTCGCTTTCGCAGGCGAGGAGGGTTTCCTCGTCGGCTTCTTCGCGCGCCATGCCGAACAGGTCCTGCGCGTCGCGCAGGTCGTTGTCGAGCGCTGTGAGTTTGCCGACGACGTCGTCAAGCAGCTTCTTTTCCCGGCCGAGGGCCTGGGCATGCTTCGAGTCGTTCCAGACGTTCGGGTCTTCGAGTTCCCGGTTGACTTCGATTAGACGCAGTGCTTTGTCGTCGTAGTCAAAGATACCCCCGTAGCTCGCCCGCGCGACGGCGCAGGTCGGCCAGAGAGGCTTCGATCGCGTTGAGACGTTCCGCTTCCATGTCGATCTTTTGTGGCTTCGTAAAAAGGGGAAATTATAGCCGATCGAGGCTGCCCGCCGGAGGCTAATGCACGTTTCCGGCGGGGTTTGGGGCGGTTTTGCGGGGGATTTGGGGTGGTTTTGGCGGTTCCGGCTGGCGGCGAACCGCCCCTAGCTCACCGCATGCTCGACGATCAGCTGCACGCGCGAGACGCCGTTCCACGTATCGCTTGCGAGCCGGTAAGCGATGGTGGTGCGCGCGGGCAGCGAGTCAGTGTGATTGAACCAGATGGCGTTGAAACGCTGCCTGCCGCGCAGCAGTTGCAGCTTCAGATGCTTGTCCTTCACGAGCGCCTGCGAGGCGACTTCGAATTCGCCCGAGAACACCGGCGCCGGAAAACCTTGGCCCCAGACCGCGGCGTCGAGCATCTCGACAAATTGCGGCGTGAAATAGGCCTCTTCGAGATCGCCGTCGGTTTCGACGACGCGCGCCAGCGCGTCAGCGGAAAGCCATTCGCGGCCGACCGCTTCGAAGGCCGCCGTAAAGCGCGCCACGTCCGCCGCGGCGAGCGTCATGCCCGCGGCCATGGCGTGGCCGCCGAACTTGACGATCATGCCGGGTTCGCGTTTCGAGATCAGGTCGAGCGCATCGCGCAGATGGAAACCCGCGATCGAGCGGCCCGAGCCTTTGACGAGCACGCCGGTCTCATCAGCCGGCGCGAAGGTGAACGCGGGCCGGTGGAATTTTTCCTTGAGCCGTCCCGCGACAATGCCGATCACGCCCTGATGCCAACCCGGGTTGAAGAGCACGATGGTCGCGGAGTCGGCCGGATCGACCGTCGACAGATCTTCGAGCGCCTGCTGCTGCATGCCGGCTTCGATCTCGCGCCGCTCGCGGTTGATCGCGTCGAGCTGCTGCCCGAGTTCCCACGCGCGGCCGATGTCGTCGGTGGTCAGGCATTCGATCCCGAGCGACATGTCCGAGAGCCGCCCCGCCGCGTTCAGACGGGGGCCGAGCGCAAAGCCCAGGTCGAAGCCGGAGGCGTTGCGGGCATCGCGTGCGGCGGCGCGAAAGAGCGCGGCGATGCCCGGCTGCATCTTGCCTTTGCGGATGCGTTGCAGACCCTGGGCGACCAGCACGCGATTGTTGCCGTCGAGCTTGACGACGTCCGCCACGGTGCCCAGCGCGACCAGATCGAGCAGGCCGTCCAGACGCGGTTCGGGGAGCGCGTCGTTGAACGCGCCGCGCTTGCGCAGCTCGGCGCGCAGTGCGAGCAGCACGTAGAACATCACGCCGACTCCGGCGATGCACTTGCTCGGGAAGGTGCAGCCCGGCTGGTTCGGATTGACGATCGCGCGGGCGGCGGGCAGTTCGTCGCCCGGCAGGTGATGGTCCGTGACGAGCACGTCGATGCCGAGCGCGTTGGCCGCTTCGACGCCGTCGACGCTGGCGATGCCGTTGTCCACCGTGATCAGCAGATCCGGCTTGCCTGAGGCGCTACGCGCGGCCAGCGCGACGATCTCGGGCGTGAGGCCATAGCCGTATTCGAAGCGGTTCGGCACCAGATATTCGATGTGTCCACCGAACATCCGCAGGCCGCGTACAGCGACGGCGCATGCCGTGGCGCCGTCGCAGTCGTAGTCGGCCACCACCAGCATGCGGCGTTTGCCCTGAATTGCATCGGCGAGCAGCGCGGCCGCCTCTTCGCAGCCCTTGAGACCCGCGGGCGGCACGAGCCGCGCGAGGCCGGTTTCGATTTCATCCGGCTGGCACACGCCGCGCGACGCATACAGACGGGCCAGCACCGGATGCAGGCCGTGGCGGGTCAATACTTCGGCGTCGACGGGAGAACAGGCGCGTGTAACGATTCGAGTCATGCGGAAAGGCCGGAAAACATGCGATGAAATATTCGCGGGGTGATGGGCGGGATGATTCGCTGGGTGATTCGCTGGGTCATCGCGCCATCATTCGATAAAGAGCGACGCAAGCACGCGACGCCGCCAGAATTTGCGCAGATCGCCGCGCGTGACGGTGAGCGTCACCGAGCCGGTATCGCCGCACAGCGTGAGGCCCAGTTCGCCGAGTTGTCCCGCCTGCAAGGCGGCGAGCGCGGGGGCGAACCACTCGGTCTCGAGTGCGGCGAATGCCTCGTTCCAGCGGCCCCAGTCCTGCTCGATGTAGGGGGCGGAAAACGGATCGAGCTCGACCAGCGTGGTGGCTGCGGCGCCGTTGCTGCCATGGGCACGGCTACCTGCGTCGCGGCCCGCACCAGTCGCATCAGTCGCGCCGTTCGCAGCCGCAGCGAGGGCCGCAAACGAAGCCGGCGGCGCCCCGGTCTCGACCCCTGCTGTCAGCGCAAGACCACGCGTGGCGGCCGCATCCGACAGGACGCGCGCAAACGGGCTGGTCACCGGCTGCGCCGCGCCTTGCGCGTGAAACCAGATGGAGTTGACCGAGGGCAGCCCGCGCGCTTCGCGCGCCTCGTTCACCGGATGCTCGAACCACGCCATCTGCACTTCGTTCTGCAGCTTCATCCACGCCCGCGAACGCTCGCCCGTGTGGGCCTCGTGCGGCAGCCAGATTTCGATGTTGCGGCCGCTGGCGCGCAGCGGCGAAGCGCCGGCGAGCGTGCCGAAGGCGTCGCTCGCGAGATACCAGCGGGTAGGTTTCGGCGCCTCGATGCGCACGCCCAGTTCTTCGATCAGCGGCCGGGCCACGTCGAGCAGCGTGCTGGCTTCGGCGTCGGTCAGTGCGAGCGACGCCGGATCGATCAGCACCAGATGATCGTGCGCGATGCGCACGTGCACCGGTTGCACGCAGGCCCAGGTCGACGTGCCGGGCTCGCCGCCGTCGGCGCGCAGCATGTAGGGCGCGAGCGGCGCCTCGTCCGCGGCTCCCGCGCCGCTCGCGACCGTGCCGAACCGGCGGGCCACCCAGCGTTCGTGCGGCAGCGTGCGCTGGAAGTCCTCGCCGATCACCCGCTCCACCAGCGTGGCCCGGGCAAGCAGCTTGTCGAGGGCGGGGCTCTGGATGTTGTACAGCGCGGTGGAGGCATCGGCTGCGGCGGGCAGCGCGAAGGGCAGGAGAAGGTGAAGACGGTTGGCGTGCATGATGCTGCGCATTGTATGGCAAACGATGCCGGCGTTTCGATTCCTGACGCAGGACGCCGAGAGGAAAGGGCCCGCGGCCGGGGATCGACTGGACGGTACCGGGTTAGCAGCTTTGTCCGGGGTCGCACATCGGCCGATTGGACGACTTCATGCGCTCCGGCTTCGACGGTAAATTGGATTCCCGAATCTCGGGAGTTACCACTGCGCGCCTCCAACGCACCGCCTCACCGCGCATCGTCCGGATGCGAATGAGGACCGTTGCGCAGGCAGACCCTTAACCGATCGTTGGCCGTGAATCATGGTTGATGATATGTGAACCATGGATTACACTTGCCAATACTGACTATCCGAACATCTGAGGTTTTCGACAACTGGTTCCGCAGCCTTCGTGACCGGCTCGCGAAGCGCCGGATACAGGCGCGCATCGACCGGCTGGCCTTGGGCAATCCGGGGGATGCCCGTTGCGTCGGCGTACCCATTAGTGAAATGCGCATTGACCATGGACCCGGCTATCGCGTCTATTACGTGCAGCGTGGGGTGATGCTGGCGATTTTGCTGTGTGGCGGCGACAAGTCGACCCAGGCGGCGGATATCAGGACCGCGCACAAGATGCTCGGTAATCTCGATATGGAGTAACTGATGGAAAAGATCAAAACCCGCCTGTGGGATTCGGCCGAACACCTGAAGACCGAGGCGGACATGGCCGAATATTTTGAAGCCTGCCTGCTGGAAGGGGGTGACGACCCGGCCTATCTCGCGCATGCGCTTGGAGTGATTGCCCGCGCGCGCGGCATGGCGAAGCTCGCCCGTGACACCGGAATTTCTCGCGAGGGGCTCTACAAGGCGCTTTCCGAAGACGGTAACCCGAGTTTCGCAACGATCATCAAGGTGATCCGGGCGCTGGGTCTCGAACTGCACGCCAGCCCGGCGCACGCGTAAGCGCCGGAACCGGTTCGCGAAGGCTCTACCCGTTGTATGGCAAACTTCGCGCTTGATCAGCGGCAGATGATTGGCAGCAGATGAAGCGGCGGCAGATACCCCGCCGGAACCATCCGCTCCGATCCGACACCAACGGTCACGACCCTCGGGCCGCATGGGGCGCGGGATTGCCGCCGTCGTGCGCCGCCGCAGGCAACGGCAGCGCCATGGCAAAGCCCAAAGCCGCGACTAGCCCGCAGCAAGAGGCCGAAGAACGCAGAAAAGGATTCGCTTGAAATTTCCCTACGAATGGCAGATTGGCTGGCGCTACACCCGCGCCGGCAAACGCACGACCGGTAACGGCTTTATTTCGTTCATCGCGCTCGTTTCGATGTCGGGCATCGCGCTCGGCGTCGCGGCGCTGATTGTCGTGCTGTCGGTGATGAACGGTTTCCAGAAAGAGGTGCGCGACCGCATGTTGTCGGTGCTTGCGCACGTCGAAATCTTTTCGCCGACCGGCTCCATGCCGGACTGGCAACTGACGGCCAAGGAAGCGCGTCAGAACAAGGAAGTGATCGGCGCGGCGCCGTATGTCGACGCGCAGGCGCTGCTCACGCGCCAGGACTCGGTGAGCGGCGTGGCGCTGCGCGGCGTCGATCCCACGCTCGAACCGCAGGTTTCCGATATCTACAAGGAAATGAAAGGCGGCGGCAAGCTGTCGGACCTGAAGGCGGGCGATTTCGGCATCGTGCTCGGCACCGATCTGGCGGCCAATCTGGGCGTGATGATCGGCGACAAGATCACGCTGGTGGCGCCCGAAGGCACCATCACGCCCGCAGGCATGCTGCCGCGTCTCAAGCAGTTCACGGTGGTGGGCATCTTCGAGTCGGGGCATTACGAATACGACAGCACGCTCGCGCTGATCAACATTCAGGATGCGCAGGTGCTGTTCCGCGTGCCCGCGCCGACCGGCGTGCGCTTGCGCCTGAAAGACATGCAGCGCGCGCCGGAGGTCGCGCACCAGTTGGCGCGCACCCTCTCGGGCGACCTCTATATCCGCGACTGGACCCAGCAGAACAAGACCTGGTTCTCGGCCGTGCAGATTGAGAAGCGCATGATGTTCATTATCCTGACGCTGATCATCGCGGTGGCGGCGTTCAATCTGGTGTCGTCGCTGGTGATGACGGTGACCAACAAGCAGGCGGACATCGCCATTCTGCGCACGCTCGGCGCGCAGCCGGGCTCGATCATGAAGATCTTCGTCGTGCAGGGCGTGACGATCGGCTTTATCGGCACGGCCACGGGGGTGGCGCTGGGCTGCCTGATTGCGTGGAGCATTCCATGGCTCGTGCCGATGATCGAGCATCTGCTCGGCGTGCAGTTCCTGCCGCCGTCGGTGTACTTCATCAGCGAGCTGCCGTCGGAGCTGGTACCGGGCGACGTGGCCCGGATCGGCGTGATCGCTTTCGTGCTGGCCGCGCTGGCCACGCTGTATCCGAGCTGGCGTGGTGCCAAGGTCCGTCCTGCGGAGGCGCTGCGCTATGAATGACCGTTCGATTCCTCACCCTATGTCCTCAGACAGCGCGTTGCATCCGTACGTCCTCGAAGCCACCGGCATCTCCAAGTCGTTCGTGCAGGGCGGCCTGAACGTGCAGGTGCTGAACAACACGCAACTGTCGGTGCGGCGCGGCGAGAAGCTGGCGATCGTCGGCGCGTCGGGTTCGGGCAAGAGCACCTTGCTGCATGTGCTGGGCGGCCTCGACGATCCGAGCACCGGCGAGGTGTCGGTACTCGGCAAGCCGTTCACGAAACTCTCGGAGCGCGAGCGCAACGACCTGCGCAATCGCTCGCTTGGTTTCGTCTATCAGTTCCACCATTTGCTCGCGGAGTTCACCGCGCTCGACAACGTCGCGATGCCGCTGCGCATCCGCCGCATGCCGACCGAGGAAGCACGCCGCATCGCGCTGCAGACGCTCGAGCGGGTGGGCCTCTCGCAGCGCGCGAAACACCGTCCCGGCGAACTGTCGGGCGGCGAGCGCCAGCGCGTGGCGATTGCGCGGGCGCTGGTTACCAACCCGGCCTGCGTGCTGGCCGACGAGCCCACCGGCAACCTCGACGGCGGCACCGCCGACACCGTGTTCAACCTGATGCTCGAACTGTCGCAAACCTTCGACACCAGTTTCGTGATCGTCACTCACGATCCGGATCTGGCGGCGCGCTGCGACCGCATCATGCGTCTGCGCGACGGCGTGCTGCACGAAGAGCCGCCGGTGCCCGCGTAACGTTTTTTCACCGCGGGGCCGCGAGCATGTGGATCGATACGCACTGCCACCTCGACGCGTCGGAATTCGACGCGGATCGCGACGCGGTGGCCGCGGCTGCCCGCGAGTCCGGGGTGGGGCGCATCGTGATTCCGGGCGTGGCGCGCGAGAACTTCGCGACGGTGCGCGAACTGGCGCATCGCGTGGCAGGCGGCGCCTATGCGCTCGGGATTCATCCGCTGTTTACGCCGGGCGCGCAGGACGCGGATCTTGACGTGTTGCGCATGGAGATCGAAGCGAGTCTCGACGATCCGCTGTTTGTCGGTCTCGGCGAGATTGGCCTCGATTACTTCGTGCCGGGCCTCGACGATGCGCGCCAGCAATTCTTCTACAACGAGCAACTGAAGCTCGCGCACGAATTCGCTCTGCCGGTGATTTGCCATGTGCGCAAGTCGCAGGATCAGGTGCTCAAGGGGCTGCGCAAGCATCGCGTGCATGGCGGCATCGCCCATGCGTTCAACGGTAGCTTTCAGCAGGCGCAGGCGTTTATCGATCAGGGCATGCACCTCGGCTTCGGCGGCAACCTGACCTTCGAGCGTGCGCTGCAGATCCGGCGTCTCGCGGCGCAATTGCCGCTCGATGCGCTCGTCGTCGAAACCGACGCCCCCGATATTTCTCCCTCCTGGCTATACCGCCAACGCAATACGCCGGACCAGATTCCCGCCATCGGCGCGGGGCTCGCGCAACTGCGCGGCATCGGTGTAGATGAGCTTGCCATAGGCACAACGGCTAACGCTCACGCCGCGCTGCCGCGGCTCGCGCTTTCGTCTGCATAATCTCTCCAGTGGTTCGCGCCGGGCGGAACCCGCGCCCGGCAGTTCGTCTGAAATAGCTTTCTGACCTGAGTCTGATGGTGACGCCCGGCGGCAGTCGGGCGGCGCGCCTGGCTGTGGCGGTTTGGCAGTTGACGGTCAGCAGGTGGAGGGCGGATGCGGGCAGTGTGGGGTGGGTTTGCGTTAGGCGTGATCGCTTTGCAGCAGCAAGCGGCGTTGCCTGAGTGGCGTGGGTGGCTGGTGCTGTTGCTCGTGATGAGCACCGCGTTTGTGTGGGCCGTTTGGGCAATGCGTGGTCGAGCGCGCTGGCGGATGCGCAGCGGTTGGTGCGCGGTTTGGGTAGCTGCCGCTTGCGCCGGTTTCGGCTATGCGGCGTGGCGCGCCGACCTGCGTCTTGCGGTGAGCTTGCCGGGTGCGTGGGAAGGTCGTGACATCGAAGTTCAGGGCGCCGTTCATGGTCTGCCGAATCGCGACGACAAGGGCGTACGTTTCCTGTTCGACGTCGACTCTGCCGCTGCGCCGATTGCGCATTTTCCCCGCACGATCCAACTGTCGTGGATCGACGAACAAGGCCCTCCGCCGCCGGTGCTGGAACCTGGCGCGCGCTGGCGGCTGACGGTGCGGCTCAAGCGTCCTCATGGCAACGCGAATTACGGCGTGCGCGATGCCGAAGCGGGCCTGCTGGCGCGCAATGTCCGCGCCATGGGTTACGTGAGCCAGCCGGAGACGGCACGAAGGCTTGCCGGATTCGCACACGGGTGGGGTGTCGGCGTGGACCGTTGGCGTGCCGCGCTGCGTGCGCGCATTGACACCGTACTGGCCGACGCGCCGCATCGCGGCATCGTGGTGGCGCTGGCGGTCGGCGCGCAGGACGAAGTCAGTGCCGCCGACTGGACGCTGATGCGCGCCACCGGCACGAGTCATCTGGTGGCGATCTCCGGGCTGCATATCGGCTTCGTCGCGGGACTCGCCGGATGGCTCGCCGGCGCGCTGTGGCGTCGCTCCTGTTTCGTGGGGCGCAACTGGCCGCTGAAGATCCCGGCGCAGAAGGTCGCGGTGTGTGCGGGGGTGCTGTTTGCTGCGATGCACGCCGCGCTCGCCGGGTTCAATGTGCCGGCGCAGCGCGCGCTGTGGATGGCGGGTGCCGTGGCGCTGGCGTTTGTCAGCGGGCGTAGCGTGGCGCCGTCGTGGGTGCTGGGCTGGGCGTTGGGTCTGGTGCTGTTGCTCGATCCGTGGGCGGTGGTGTCGGCGGGGTTCTGGCTGTCGTTTTGCGCGGTGGCGGCGATCGTGTATGCGATGTCGGGGCGGCCGCGTGTGCGGGATGATGAAGGGCATGACGAGCAGGATGCTGAGGCTGGGTTGGAGGCGCACGGCGGTACGGGCGCGGACTCAGGCGCTCGCTTCAATGCACCTGCCTGCGCGCAAGTGACGGCACAACCCAACGTGGACTCCATTGCACACCCTGGCGCGGAGGTGAGCGGACCCCTGAGCGCGCTTCCGACTACGCTATCAAGCCGCGTGCCCTTTCGGCGCTTCGCCGCGCGCATGCTCGCCGCATTGCGCATTCGCGCCCGGGCGTTTGCGGCACGCTTGCGCAGTGCCGCACAGGTGCAGTTCGCGGTGACCGTCGCGCTGGCACCGCTCACCGTTTACTGGTTCTCGCAGATTCCCCTGATTGGGCCGCTCGCCAACGCGTTTGCGATTCCCTGGGTGAGTCTCTTCGTGACGCCCGCCGTACTGGCGGGGGTCGCTTTGCCCATGCCGTTCGATGCCTACGCATTTCACGCTGCTCACGCATTGCTCGAACTGCTGGCCGCCGGTCTGCAGACGCTCTCGGGCGTCAGTTGGGCGCTCTGGCGTGTGCCGCAGCCAAACGGCTGGGCGCTGGCCGCGGCCGCAATCGGCGTCGCGTGGTGCCTCGCGCCGCGCGGCTGGCCGTTGCGCTGGGCGGCACCGCTGACCTGGTTGCCGCTCCTGTTGCCGCCTCCGCCCGGTCCGCCGCCCGGTGCGTTCAGGCTGACTGCGCTCGACATCGGCCAGGGCTCGTCGATCCTCGTGGAAACCGCGCATCACGCGTTGCTATTCGATGCCGGGCCCGGACCGGAATCGACGCATGCGGGCGAGCGGGTCGTCGTGCCGTACCTGCAGGCCAACGGCGTGTACAGGTTGGACACGATGGTGATCAGCCACGCCGATTCCGATCACTCGGGCGGCGCGCCGGCCGTACTCGAAGGTGTTGAGGTGCGTCAGTTGCTGGCTGGGCTCGCGCCTTCGAATGGGCTGTGGGACAAGGCGCGCGCGGTTGGCGCCGATACCGTGCGCTGCGCGGCGGGTCAGCACTGGGAGTGGGATGGCGTCGAGTTCAGCATGCTCTGGCCGGATCCTGGGCCGTTGGAGGGCAAGCCGAATGCGCATTGCTGCGTGTTGCGCGTCAGTACCGCGGGTGCGCTTGCTACTAGTGGCCCTGGGATGTCCACAGCCAACGCAGCCAACACGGCAGCCAGCACGGACAACGCCGTCCCCACGCCTCATCTCGCCGCCCTGCTGGCCGCGGACATCGAAGCCCCGGTCGAGCGCATCCTGCTCGCGCGCGACCGTGCAGCCTTGTCCGCGCAGATCCTCCTCGTGCCGCATCACGGCAGCAAGACCTCCTCGACCGAGCCGTTCCTCGACTCTATCGAGCCGCTGGTCGCGGTATTTCAGGTAGGCTATCGCAACCGTTTTCACCATCCCAACCCGGGCGTCTTCGAGCGCTATCTGGCGCGGCATATCGAACTGGCGCGCAGCGACGAGGACGGCGCGGTGCAAATCCTGGCCGGCAGCGACTCCGCCCAGGACCCGCCCGCGCAGGGCGGCCCGGCGCCGCGCGCGACGCTCTGGCTCGAACGCTATCGCAGCGCGCATCACCGGTACTGGATGGATCGATGAAAGCCGCATGCGCCGCAGCCGGCCGTGCCCCGAGGCTCACAGAATCAGGAACGGAGACAGCAGCACTTGAAAAACATCATCCATTTCTCGCACGCGAACGGTTTTCCCGCGTCGACCTACCGGACCATCTTCGCCGAGCTCGCCGACGACTACGACGTGCGTTTCATCGAACGCATCGGCCACGACACACGCTTTCCGGTGACGCAGGACTGGCCGCATCTGGTCGAACAGTTGCTCGACGACATCAGCCGTTCCTATGAGCAGCCGGTGTGGCTGGTCGGCCATTCGCTGGGTGGTTATCTGTCGCTGATGGCCGCGCTGAAGAAACCGCAGTGGGTGAAGGGTGTCGTGATGCTCGATTCGCCGGTGATCGCCGGCTGGCGCAGCAGCATGCTGCGCGTGTCGCAATGGACCGGGCTCGACGAGCGCCTCTCGCCGGCGGCCGCCACGCGCGCGCGGCGCACCCAGTGGGCGAGCCGCGACGAAGCCTGGCGGCACTTTCATTCGAAGGCCGCCTTTGCACGCTGGGACGAGCGGATGCTGTCCGACTATATCGACTTCGGCATTCCGCAGAGTTCGCCGGACGGCACACGCACCCTCGCGTTCGATCGCCGCACCGAGTACCGGATCTACAAGACCTTGCCGCACACGCTCGGCTCGCGGCTCGCCCGCGGCGCGCCGGTGCCGGTCGGGTTCATCGCCGGGACGCATTCGAAGGAAATCCGCCAGGCCGGACTGGACGCCACGCGCCGTGCAACCGGCGGTCACCTCGAGTGGATCGAGGGCAGCCATCTGTATCCCATGGAAAAGCCGCTGGAAACCGCGCGGGCGGTGCAGCGCATGTTGCGTGAACTGGAGCGGCGCGCCTGAGGTGAGCGGGGCCGGTTCCGAGGCCGCTGCCCTCTCAAGACGCGCGGGGTCCAACGCCGCCGCTCTCTCAACGACGGCGAGCGCGTGAATCGACGGGGAGGGTGGCGCGAGCCGCCCCATCGGGAGACCGATACGCGGGCCCGTCACGGCCATGTGTTAAATACGGTGTGAAGCTGCACATGGCGCGAAACCGGCGGTAACATGCGCGAATGGATTCATGCATGCCGCGCCGAAGCAGGATGGGCAATCCATGAGCAGCAAGCGAGCAGCACGCGAGTCGTCAGGCAGGAGCAGGCGGCGCATAAAACGGTGCAGGATCGGTGCGGACGCCGCGCATTTTGCTGGGTTGGTACCCTGCTTTACGGTATAATCCGTTTTTCCCGCGAGCATCCAGCGATGACCAAATATGTTTTCGTCACCGGCGGCGTAGTATCTTCCCTCGGCAAGGGTATTGCCGCCGCTTCCCTCGCCGCGATCCTCGAATCGCGCGGTCT